>Ga0209566_100593_pt1 | contig 22914 bp, 18 predicted proteins | sample Araplavi_mTSA_r2_2_FD_184287 | JGI IMG/M metagenome (GOLD analysis project Ga0209566, IMG submission 184287) | Arabidopsis root microbial communities from North Carolina, USA - plate scrape CL_Cvi_mTSA_r2 (SPAdes) (version 2) | ecosystem: Host-associated > Plants > Roots > Endosphere | place...
CCCGTTCCACATGGGTGATCGGTTCGAGCCACGCGTTGCGTTTTTGCAGATATCACTGAAGATTTCCTTCTGTGATCCACTCCCGCGCCAACGGGCCGTTCCACATGGGTGATCGGTTCGAGCCACGCGTTGCGTTTTTGCAGATATCACAGATGATCTCCTTCTGCGATCTACTCCCGCGTCGTGGGCCGTTCCACATGGGTGATCGGTTCCAGCCACGCGTTGCGTTTTTGCAGATATCGCAGATGATCTCCTTCTGTGATCCACTCCCGCGCCGATGGCCCGTTCCACATGGGTGATCGGTTCGAGCCACGCGTTGCGTTTTTGCAGATATCACAGATGATAACCTTCTGCGATCTACTCCCGAGCCGTGGGCTGAGCCCCAAGGGCAAGCGCCTCGCCGCCACTCCGTACTCTGCCATGGCACCATACCGCACCGCACCTTGGGCACGCCTCCTCCCCAATTATCGCGCGGTCTCGCTCATTAATCTGTCTATTCCGATCGCACTAATCATCATGCGTTCCTTTTGATTGCCCAATAGCTGCTGCGGCCAGTCGACGAAGCCGCCGTCTCCGATGGTCAGCCGTCCGCTTGATAGCTCTGCAATCAGATGGAATTGCAGCCCTTTGTAATAGTGATTTTGCTCCCCTTCCTCGATCTGCTCCGTGAGCGCAACATCCGGCAGGGACTCCTGAAGATGCTCGCGCAGGCGCTGAACGAGTCCGGCTGAATCCGTATAACCGCCATGTCGGATGAGCTTTACCATCATCCTCGCTTGAAACAGCTCTTGAAAGATTGCCCTGTACACATGCACATGCTCAAGCAGCGTTCTTTTCTCAAAACCATACGAACCCGTATCCCGCCCGGATGTAACCATACAAAACAGCGAAAAATGGGATAGCATGCCCGGGCTGCTGAACTGCTGAGCGCGCACATGCCGATGCGTCGTACATAGCCGGATGGCATCATCCTTGCCCGTTCGCTGTCCGCCTCGGATAAGATCGCATGCATGCAGCGCCATAGCGTTGGTCGCGTCAGAGACAACCTCTGTCCCCCGGAGGGCGGACAGCACTTTATTTTGATCGACCGTGCCAACGACCGAACAGGAGCCAAGAGGCGCTACAGGGGATAGCTGCACAGCTCCATAAGAAGACGCTTCTGCAAGCTGAAGCATCTCGATCTCCAACTGCTTCAAGGCGATGGGATGAATGGCGGCCGGCTTAACGAAACGATTGCTAGCGTAGTTGCTCAGCAGCTCACCGGACGTCATCGTCTGGGTTTTATTGCGAAACAGCTCCAGCAGCAACGTATTCAAGTCCGAAGCTGACAGCTTCCGCTCCAATTGGTCCAGCAAATCAGGTGATAATTGCGCTAAGATGCGATCCACCGCTCTTCTCTCTGTCATGACACTCCCCCTCCCAGATTTACATTCAATTCCTCTTGAACCTTAGCTTTCAAAACCGGAAACCGGATCGACACGCTCGTCCCGCTGCCTTGTAGATTATTCGCAATCTCCACGTGATAGCGATGACCAAAAAACGCCTCAAACCGCTCCCTCACGTTGCGAATGCCATACCCGCCTGTATGCCCTTCCCGCGCCGCATTCCAGTTAGGCTTCAATCCCACACCGTCGTCCGTGATGCTGATGACCACTTCGCCCCCCGCTTCTGCCGCTTTGACGACGATGCTGCCTGTTAACCGTTCATTAAAGCCATGCATAATTGCATTTTCGATGAACGGCTGGAGCGTCATTTTCGGAATATACCACTCCTTCAAATGTTCAGGCAGATCCATGCTGACCGTCAAGCCTTCCTCCCAGCGCAATTGCTGAATCTGAATGTAGCACTGCGCATGCATGAATTCCTCACGAATCGTAATGAGACTTTCGCCATTGGACAGCCCGATTCTGAACATTTTGCCCATGAGCTCCAAAATTTGACTCAGTTTATCGTGTCCGGCGGACAAGGCCATCCAATTCAGCTGATCTAGCGTGTTATACAGAAAATGAGGATTAATCATCGCCTGCAGCGCCTTAATCTCCGCTTTCTTCTGCTGTTTATATTGATTCTCCAACGATGAATATAACGTTTTGATACGATCCATCAACTTGCGGTAGCCGGAAAATAAAACACCGAATTCATTGTGATAATCCTCAGGCAAATTCACTTTATTCATGTTGGCGCTGTACCTGCCCATCTCATGCAGCAGCTGGCGGATTGGTGTAATGAATAGATTGGAGAAATACAAGGTAAACAATAAAGCGATGACAATGGCCGAGGCGCCGACCAAGGATAAAACGACGGAAATATGCACGCTCGGCTGCGTAATTTGCCCCCAAGGCGTGAGCTGAATCAGCGTTGCGCTCGAATTATAATGCGTCGACCAGACCATCAGCGTATTTTTTTTCGCACCTGTCAGGTCCTCATCGTTCGGGACGCCGACTTTCAGATAACCGTTCTCTTCTTTAATATCCGGTAAGTAAGATTGGATCTTCTTATGCAGCGATGAATCCCCAATATAAGTAATCACTCTGCCCCCGGAGTCCAGCAGTATGCGGTTGGAGGCCTGCATTTCTCCGCTCATCAGCTTTTGAATAGAAGACGCTTTCATATTGAGCACCAAGAAGCCCTGATACTTCCCGCTGTTGGAATAGATTTTGCGTGCGAAGCTCACCGCATTGATATTCCCTTGAACCGTTGGAATCGTATGTTCACCAATCCATGCAAAATCCGCATTATCCGCAAAACCATACCAGTTTTGTTGTTTCGCTTGATTCAGATCCATGAAGGAAACGAGACCTTGAGCACGGGATGGCATCGTATTGACGGTATAATAATCAATGGATTGAATAATCGGCGTTGAATAGGTGATATTGTTTAAAAATGTGGCCAGTTCCTCGCGTCGCTGATAATCCAAATAAGAATCGCCGGTGAGATCTGGAAATTCCGTTGTCACACTATTCCGGGAGGCTGCAAGCGAAATTTGTTCAATCGACCGCATTTGAATTTCAACTTTGTTATACAGCTCGCTCAAATTTCCTTTTTGATAATACGTGGTCAACCGCACCATTTCTTGCGTCGTCAGCGAATACGTCAGCCAAATCACAATCGTCAATAATACAAGCACAAAGCTGGTCAAACCACCGAATAATAAATAATCGATCCGATAACGTTTAAACATATTTTTCATACGCAATACCGCCCTTATGCGAGAAGTTCAGCAGGAGTCATACCAAAATATTTTCGAAAGGTTGTGCTGAAATAAGGGATGTTATGGTACCCTACTTTATTCGCGACCTCGTAAATTTTGTATTTTCTTTCCAAAATAAGGCTTTTGGCCGCTTCCATCTTCACACTGATAATATAGTTGTTAATGGTTTCTCCGGTTGCATTTTTGAAAATTTGGCTCAAATAGTTCCTGGAAATGTACACTTTATCTGCAAGCTCAGCGATCGTAATATCTTTCGCATAGTTTTCATGAATGTACTGCTTGATGAAATCGATAGCTAGCTTATGCTTGAAGGTTTCCTGCCACTGTTGGTTCATGCACACCCGTCGGATAATATCGATTAGCCAAGCTTCATATTGGTCATAGGTGTAAATCTTACTCAGCTCATGCTCCATCGAGTAGTCCTGGAATATATCGCTCAACCGAATATCATCATCCACGAAGGCAAAGCTGAAAATCGCCCAGAACTGCGTGCCGAGCATGCTGAATTGAGGAGGAACCGCGCTTGTTTTCAATGCTGTGATGTAGTTGCCAATGATCTTCTCGGCATTTCGGCCTTGCGTCGTCTTCACGTCGTCAACGATCTGCTGATAAAATTTAATCGGCTTGGGCATGCACTGTTTTTGCTGCGGCATCGGCTTGTCCATACCGGCAAATTCGAACACTCCCGTCGATTGAAAGACACGAATATCCGGCACCAGAGGCTGGAACGCTTCCTCTAACGAATCGGAGAGGTGCGACCAATTGTCCGTAAACCGGCCAATCCCAATGCGTATCGTAATCTCCAGATAAGTTTGAACACAATCAATAATTTTCCTGGCCATCGCTTTGATAGCATCGATATGATCCGTGTACTGTGCTTGCTTATCATAATGCAGAATCAATGCCGCATGGTACCCATGCAATTCCACATAATCGTAAGGCCGATTCTCGGTCTGGAGAATTTCTTTAATAATGTTTTTGATCGCAAAACGGAATAACAAACGATCCGGCGTTCGGACATCCGACATCCTCGTCGTCCGCAAGATTTCAATGCCGAGCACGATGTGGCTCTGATTATCTTCAGGCACGCATAGATTCGTCATCTCATTCCAGTTGCTCGCTGTTCCGGTCACGACCGTTTTCAAATGCTCTTTGCGCACGAATGGTTCATATTCATCCAATTGGTCGCGCAGTTTCTCCTGCTCGATCCTGGAATGATGCTCATTTTCAATCGCAGCAATCGTGCGTTGGAGCACTTCCGTCATCGTATTTCTCGATACCGGCTTCGATAAGTAATCTTCTACATTCAGCCTTAAGGCTTGACGCGCCACTTCGAAATCGGAAAATCCGCTATGAATCAAAATTTTTCCCTCAAAATGCTCATTGCGCAGAGCTTCAATCATTTTGATCCCGCTCATCACAGGCATGTAAATGTCAGTAATCACGATGTCCGGCTTCTTGTCCCGGATGAGCTCTAATCCCCGCTCGCCATTCAGGCTTTCTCCTACCCATTCGGCCCCGATTTCTTCCCATGGAATCACTTGCTTCATCCCTTTGAGCACTTGACGATCGTCGTCAATGATTGCAATCTTCCACATCTCGTTGCCTCCTAGCTTATGGATCGTATGTAAAAGCACCCCTTAATTATAACATCAGATTCACCTCTACAGGGTGTCCAAGTTAACTAAGGGGTGCCAAATGTCAGCTTACAGCTTAAGCTTTAGAAAAAGATTGAGAGAAGTCGCTCGTTGCATCTTCTTTGACGGTTTTGACAAATTTCGAAGTTTGGATTAATTCCTTCAGCTTCAGCTCATACTCATCCGCATCAAAGGGTACATTCACCATTTGTTTATTGAAGGAAGAAAGCATGATGCCATTGCCAATGGTAAGTCCCTTAATCCCTTCCGTACCTTCGGCAATCAGCTCGCCGCCGCCATTTTGCACCGCTGCAAAAAACTTCTCCGCAACGACTTTATGTCCTGTCGGCACTTTGGTATTGACCGGGATTTCCGTATACCACGTTTCCACGTTGGCGAACCCTTCCTTCGTTTCCCGCAAATGCTTGAGCATGGAAACTCGGTTCTTGTATAGAACCAGCTTATCATTCTCGTAGACGAGCTTGCCGTGCTCGCCGACAATCTCGAACCGGTTCGTCCCTGGCGACTCCGCTGTCGTGACGATGAAATGGCCGATCATGCCGTTGTCATGCTCGAAATACGCTGTGACTTCGTCTTCCACTTCGATATTGTGATACTTACCAATGTTGGCATGACCGCTAATGCGAGCAGGTACGCCGAACAACCATTGGTACAAATCGAGATTGTGCGGGCATTGGTTGGTGAGAATGCCGCCGCCTTCACCCGCCCAAGTAGCACGCCAGCCACCACTGTCATAATAGGCTTGCGATCTGAACCAAGCCGTATTGATCCATGTCACACGCGTTAACTGGCCGAGATCTCCGCCGGAGACAAGCTCTTTCAGCTTCTTATAGAAAGGCAGCGTACGCTCCTGGAACATCATCCCGAAGATGAGCTCTGGATACTCGATCTTCGCCTCCTGATAGGCGTCGATCGATTTCTGTGCGTCATTCACGTGGACCGCAAGCGGCTTCTCGCACAGGACATGAATGCCCCGACGGAAAGCTTCAATCGTGATCGGAGTATGATCGTAATGGGGAACGGCAATGATGACAGCATCAATACCGGATTGGTCAAACAGCTCGATGTAGTCGTAGTAAGCTTTGGTGTTGTACTGAGCTGCGAATTTATCCGCCTTCTCACGCACAAGATCACACACGCCGACCAATTCTACGTTGCTTAATTCCTGGACATATTTAATGTGCGTGTTCGCCCCGATATTACCGAGGCCAATGATCGCAACTTTCACTTTATTTGCTGTACTCATGGTATCACTCACCTTTCGTTATTAGTTCCAAGCCATGTCTTCTGCTGCCAGCAGTGCCTTGAGCGCTTTCACCGCATGGACGAACTGCCCTGGGCCATCCTGCTCAGGCAAATACTTCTGCAAATGCGGCTCGATGGAGAGAAATCCGGAGAATTCCGAATCCTTCAGGTACTGGATGAAAGGAACGAATTCACCGTCGCCCGCTCCTGCAGGAACGAAGATTTTTCGTTCACTGGAAGCGTCCTTCACATGCACATATTGCAGGAATGAAGCTAATTTCGGAAGCGCCTGGGAGATCGGCTGCACGTCGTTCATCACAAAGTTGCCCGGGTCAAACGCGAGGCGCAGCCGGCTGCTGTCACAGGCAGCAAGCACGTCCAGACAGCGGTCATCGATGTCACCGTACACTTTGCTCTCATTTTCGAGCAGCAGCGTCACGTTATAGGTCTCCGCCACTTCAACGAGCTGTTTCATGCGGGAGATGACTTCATCGCGATATTTGCCCGCTTCTTCCCCATCGGGGATGAAGTAGGAGAAGATGCGAATGTAAGGCGCATTCAAGAAATTGGCGATTTCCCCGGCCCGCTTCACATTCGCCAGCTCTACAGCGAAATCGTCGCGAATGCCGTACTTGCCGATCGGCGATCCGATCGAGGAAATTTTAAAACCGCGCGCGTCAAGCGAGCTTTTGACCTGCTGCAGCTCCTCATCTGTCAACTTCAGCACGTTAATACCGTTGACACTGCGAAACTCGATATGGGAGATGCCTTCCGATGCCAAGACATCCATTTGCTGTTCCAAATCCGGGGAAATTTCATCTGCAAAGCCGGTAATCGTGATCACAGTTAAGCCCTCCAGCATGTTGATTTATTTTTCGTATTCAGCCGCTTTTTTCTTCAACTCATCGAAGCCTTGGTCAATCTTCATCTTGCCGAACATGATCGATTCCGTGATTGTTTTATAATCTTTCGTATCGAAGTTGTTCCAGCCTTTAGCACCTGGGTTAAACTGCTGCGCACCTTGGGTAGCCATGCCGATCATATCTGTCGTCAATTTGTCAGCCGCACTGAATTTAGGCTGCAATTGCGCCAAAATTTTATTGGAAACCGGCACACCGCGTGTTGTACCCGAAATTTCGCCCGCTTCCGGACTGTTGACGAACCAGTCGATGAATTTCTTCGCTTCTTCCTTGTTCTGTGAATCTTGGCTGACGCTAAAGAAGAATGTGGCTTTCAACCAGCTGCCGCCTTCTTTATCTTTCGGCATCGCGTAGACGCCAATGCTGCCTGGCTTCAAGCTGTCCCAAGAAGAAGCTTGCGCAGCGTGAGCCGCTTTGAAAATAACTTTACCCGTCAGCATCAGATCCTGCTTCGGATCCAGGTCAACGTCACTAACGGAGACATCAGCTGGAGGAATAATACCAGCTTTCCGGAAATCATCAGCCATTTTTTGCCATTCCAACCAAGTGTCTTTATCAAAATTGAACTTGCCATCCGGTGTAACCGGGTATCCTTTGCCTTTACTCAACTGGTAAGACGTATACATATCGCGGTTTCTCGCGAAGTCGCCGATCACATAATGGTCCTTATCCAGCTTGCCTTTGATGTCTTTGGCCAGTTTGAAGAATCCGTCCCATGTGATGCCTTCCTTCGGCAGTTGGATGCCCAGCTTGTCCAAGGAGCCTTTGTCATAGATAAGTCCCCATGCATTGCCCCCCAGAGGAACCGCTGTTTCCTTGCCTTTATATTTACCGGATTCGACCAGCTTCGGATCGATATCGCTCACGTTAATGCTGCTAAGATCAGCCAGCTGTCCTCTTGCGTTCCAATCCGCGAGCCACGCTGCATCCATCTGAATAATGTCCGGCGCATTCTTCGCTGCGGCTTGTGTCGTCAGCTTATCGATATAACCGTCAAAGCCGGAGTACTCCGGTTCGAAGGTGATGTTCGGATGGTTTTTGGTATAAAGATCGAGGATTTTCAAGGTCGCATCATGCCTTGGCTGCGAGCCCCACCACATAATGCGCAACTTAACCGGTTTCGTGCTTGCCGGCGCCGCACTCCCTGCGCTGTTCGGGCTGCTTTGTCCTGCGGCTTTAGGTGTCGTATCTCCTGAACCGCATCCTACTAACGATAATCCGATTGCTGTAGTCAACATGGCAACTGTCAGTTTTTTTCTCATTGTAGCCATTTGTCATAACCCCTTCGTTGATTAGTAGTTTGAATCTTCAATCTTTACTCACTATAACGCTTGCCACCCAGCATGACTATGATAGTACCCTACGATTTGTTTCAAAATTCTCCTGATTACCATCAGCCTTTGATCCCCGTTGTGGCGATCCCTTCGACGAAATATTTTTGCGCTAGCGTAAAAATGATGACCGAAGGCACGACCGAGACGAGGCCCATCGCAAGCAATTGCCCCCACTGCTGGGCGGATTGGGAATCATTAAGCATTCTTAAGGCTAGACCTACCGTATACTTGTCAACGGAGTTGATATATAGCAGGTGACCGAAGAAGTCATCCCAATTCCATAAGAAGCAGTAAATGATGACGGTCAGCAAGGCAGGTTTCGTGAGCGGCATGATGATGCGCCAATAGATCCCGAACCAACTGCAGCCGTCCATCTTGGCCGATTCATCCAGCTCGCGTGGAATACCGCGAATGAACTGAACGAGCAGGAAGACGAAGAAGCTGCCGCCAGCGCCTCCGGCGAGGGAGTGCGGCACAATAAACGGCAAATACGTGTTAACCCAGCCGAGATGATGGAACAGCGAGTACTGCGGAATGATCGTCACTTGTCCAGGCAGCATGAGCGTCAGCATCAGAATCGAGAACCAGAAGTTGCGCAGCCGGAACTGCAGCCGGGCGAATCCGAAGGCGACCAGACTACATGAGATTACCGTGGTGAAGATCAGCCCGACGATCAGCTCGAAGTTATTGATGTAAAAATCAGTGAACGTGTGCCCTGGAATGGCGTTCCATCCTTTGCTGAAGTTGCTCCACATCGGATGCACCGGGAACAGACCCGGCAAGCTCAGCTCTTGATTCGATTTCAGAGAAGCGCCGACCCACCAAAGAACCGGATAAATCATCAGTACGCTGAGTACAATCAGAATAGCGTGAATCCCAATATTTTTGCGCTGAAATGTGCTCGGCATCACTTCTCCCCCTTTTCTGATTCATAGAACACCCAGTATTTGGAAGTGAGGAAAATAACTGAAGTGGACGCCGCAATGATGATCAACATGATCCAGGCAAGGCTGGAGGCATATCCCATCTGCAGCTGGCTGAAAGCTCTTTCATATAAGTATAGCGCATACACATAAGTCGAGTTCATAGGCCCACCCTGCGTGATGATCATGGCTGGCGTGAACATTTGGAATGCGCCGATAATCCCCATAACGATGTTGAAGTAGATGGTTGGCGAAAGCATCGGCAGCGTAATGTTGAAAAACTGGCGAATCTTCCCTGCACCGTCGACGTTCGACGCTTCATACAAGTCTTGCGGAATTTGCTTGAGTCCGGCCAGGAAGATGACCATCGCCGAGCCGAATTGCCATACAACGAGCAGCACCAAGGTGCCCAAGGCAGTATTCGGATTGTTAATCCAGCCTGTCCCGTTGATCCCGAACAGATCGAGGACTTGATTGATGTAGCCTTCTTTGCCGAAAATATTTTTCCACAGCAGCGAAACGGCGATGCTTCCGCCGATGAGGGACGGGAAGTAGATCGCTGTCCGGTATGCGGACATCCCCCGGATGCTTTTCGCGAGCAGCATGGCGATGAACAATGCAGCGATCAGCCTGAGAGGCACAGAGCCTAACACATAAAGAAAAGTAACTTTGACGGATTGATAAAATCGGGTGTCGATGGTGAAAATTTTCTCGTAATTTCGCATCCCGACCCAGCTCGCCTCTTCGAGCAGCGAATAGTCAGTAAACGAATAATAAAGCGATTGCACCATTGGATAAAGCGTTAACAACAAGAACCCGATTAACCATGGCGAAATAAATAAATGACCTGTAATAAAGGCATCCCAGCGCTTGAGCTTAGCCATGCGACGCTTGGATGTAGAGGTTGCAACCGTAACTTCCATCTCGTTCACCTCGTTGTGTTTTTCATTCATTATAAGAACAAAAGAGAGGCATTACTATGATAGTAGGCTCCAATTTCTTTCAAATTTCTCTGAAAGTCGTGCAGTCAATCCGACAAACCGCAAGCACGTAAACAGCGTTCTACAACGAAATAAAATATTAAACGTACGGGCGCTGAGGTACTATATTTATATAAAACAGGTAAAAATACTCAATTATTTATAGGAGGGTCACCATGATTCAAAAGAAATGGCCTCACGTTGTCAATCTAACCGTAATAGCCGGTTTTTGCTGGCTGCTGGCGGGAAATTCGGCAACGGCGGCATCTGCCACTTATCAGGATGTGGCGGACAATTATCCATATCAGAGCTACATCCAGGAGCTCTCTGCCAAGCATCTCATTGATGGAATCGCAGAAGGGCAATTTGCCCCCGATTCCCCGCTGTCACGGGAACAATTTGCCAAGCTCGTTGTCACCGCATTCACACTGCCCGCTAAGGACGGCAGCCTGCCGTTTCTGGACTGCTCATCTGCTTGGTCCATCCCTTACATCCGTTCCGCTTACGAGGCGGGAATTATCCAAGGCACAAGCGAAGATCATTTTTCGCTGGAACTCTATGTACGCAAACAGGATGCAGCGATCATGATTGCCCGGTTATTTCCTGACAGTCAGGGCGCAGATGCATGGACTTTCGTTCGCAGCAGCATCCTTCCTGTCACGCTGCAATCGCTGCTCGATGACCCGGGGGCACCATTAAGCCGTGGAGAAGCTGCAGCCCTCATCAGCTTGGCCATGCATGCCCAAGATCAAGGAGGTCTAGGAGGCTCGGCGAACCATCCGGCTCTGCTTCCCTACCCTGGAGAGGTCAAGGCCCCTCATGAAGACGCCTGGTTCGAATTGCAGCTGCAGCCGAAGCAACTGGTTCAGCTTCATGTGGACAGCGGCCGCCTGCTCGAGATTCAAGACCCGGATCATCATGCCCTCCCTGCTGCAGCAGGTGGTACAACCACTTTTACAGCCAAGCAAGGGGGCCGTTACCTTGTCCATGCCGCTGGCCTCCGATCCGGTTCCGTCTTGACGGCCGCTGACGGGACGAGCCGAAGCCATGCGCTGCTGCTGGACCCGGCGGATCCACAAGGATTAACGGTTGATATCCAGCCCGGCGATTCCCTGTTTGTCCAAGGACAATTGAAACCGCATACCGCCTACTTTCTGGAAGCGAAAAGTGAACAGCAATCTCTATTCGACATGTCCTTGTCCGATACAGAAGGCGCCTTCCAAAGGCAAGGCTTCGTCAGTGTATTGCAGAGTCAAACTGGAGCGGATGGCGCGCTATACGGCACGATTTCCCCAGGAAAGCAAGGCGGGGCGGTGACCCTTCATGTCCTGGAGGCCGGCTTGGATGTTCAACATCCGATCTTGCTGCAGGCAGGCCGGTTTCAGCAGCTTTTTCCCAAAGAAGGAGAACTGTATTACAAGCTTCCCGATGGCGCCGGCAACTCGCTTATGATTCAAGCCCTCGGCGCGAAAAGTTATAAGTGGATACAGTGGGACACGGAGATTCCCCCAATGAAGTATGATGACAAGTACCATGTGCCTCCCAAGCCGGATCCGAACAGTGTGAAGGCAGAAACAACTTCCCTGCATGATCAGCCGTTCTTCCTTCCTTGCTCCTGCAGGATTCTCATAGCTGCTCCCGCGAACTCCGAAGTCTCGTTCAACGTCATGGACGGCGCTTCCATGGGTACGGCGTATCCCGTCGAATGGTCAGGCAGATCATGGGAAACCGGCTATAGAAGCAATTCGAAATCGGGAAATTTCTATCAAATCGCATTAGAGCAAGGACGAAGATATAAGTTCTCTGTCAACGAGCGAACTGCTGACAGCAACCAAACCAATCCATTAAGTAGTTATTTATATTCGATAAGCAAAATGACAATATACGGCCCGGACGGTAAAGTAGTCCTCCAAAACGATAAGCTGACAGAAGATACCGTTTTCACTCCGCTTCAAACAGGTACGTACACAGTCGAGCTGCAATTGGACGTGCCTGACCGGTCAACCGAAATTAAAGTCGTATATACGTTTTAACTAAAAGACCGTCAAGCGTCGTGTGCGCCCGGCGGTTTTCTATTTAATGCACCTCAATGTTATTGAATGCCAAGTTGTTCAGTTGAGTTTGGCTATTCGTCGTAAACTCGCCTTCGTACACGATTTCCCCCAAATTCATATCCAAAATCATCAGAAGCGGCCTAGCTCCGTATTTATTCGGACTCACGATCGTATACAAACGCTTATCCGTCATGCGCGACAAGGCACGTAATTTGCCCTTTGTCCGCCGTAACCGACTTGCATCTGCCCATCTCCTAATAAAATCAATCTTCTAACCTTTTTCCACGGTGTATATATGAAGTAGTTCATACACTAATAAATGTTTACTATTCGCTTAATACACTAATTGTGTCAAAGGAAGGTGAATTTTTGAAATTTCGAGAAAATGCTTATAGTCGGAATGTCCTGCATGCGTTACAATGAGAGGGAAATCCGACTCCAGCACGAGGAACCAGGTGACGCGATGAAAGTTTTAAACAAGTTTCTGCGGAACAATATTCGAAATAATCTATGGAATGGGATTGCCTGGTCCATTGGCTTTAACTTTGTCACCCCGTTCATTGGCGTGCTCGCTGCGCAGCTCGGGGCGACCAATCGCGACTATGCGCTGCTGTCCTCCATTCCGGCGCTGCTGACCATCCTCATCAATTTGCCGGCGACGATGATAATCGCCAGATTCCGCCAGCAAAAACGGATCATTGCCGGGACCATTTTGCTTTGCCGCTTTTTCTACTTTCTATTAATTTTTGTGCCGTATCTGCAAGTTTCTGCCATGACAGCTCTTATCTTGCTCGTCGGCTTGTACAATGCCACCAACTCCGTCATCGCCGTTGCCTGGCAATCGATGATGGGCGAGATCATCCCGACCCGCCACCGCAACCGGGTGTTCGCCCAGCGCAACATTTGGACCGGAGTCAGCGGCATGATCGTCGCTTTTATCGCAGGGTGGGGGATCGACCGTCTGCCCTATCCTTACGGCTATCAGATCGCGTTTTCGATCGGCTTTGCTTTCGCTTTGCTGGAAACATGGTATTTCATGAGACTGCGCATTCCGAGTGAGGAAACAGAGACGAACTCCGACATGGCGGATCCAGGTCAGGGGTTACTAAATGCGGAGAGTGCGCCACGGGAAGCGGCTGAAAAGAACGGCAATGAAAGCGCATTCGAAAGCGGCAGTCATCATAGACCTGGAGAACCGTTTATATACGCCGGCGATGAAAATACTTCTGGCAACATACGCGATAATCGCGTCCGTAAAAGCATTTTACATAGTTGGATGATCCGCTTTAAACTGGACCTCGGCCGCAGCTATTATTTGTTTAGCGTAAGCGCTATTATCTACATATTTGCCTGGCAAGCCGCATGGCCGATCTATACCAAAGTGAAAGTCGATACGCTGCTGGCGACGAATACGATGATGAGCATCGACACGATAGTTGGCGCGATCGGCTCGCTCTTCGGGTTTCAACTGTGGGCGCGGATCGCCGATCATAAAGGCACGGGGTGGACGGTTTTCGCCTCCGCCCTCATGCTGGCGCTCACCCCTTATTGTTGGATCTACGCGCCTAATATGACATGGGTGTACGTGTACGATTTGGTCGGAGGCGTTGCAACAGCTGGCTTTCAGCAGTCCGCTTTCAATCGGCTTCTGGAACTCGTTCCCGAGAACGGACGTCAGCGGGCGATTGCGATCTATACTACGCTTTCCCAGGTATCCGCAATTTTCGCCCCTATTATCGGCATGATGCTCTACACGGCTGTCCCTTTCGGGTTGTGCATGTTCATCATGGGCTCCGTTCGGGTCGTTGGCTCTCTGTGCTTCCTGTTCATTTTATCCTCCATGGTGATGAAAATGACCAAGCCGAGCCGACAGCGATCGCTGCATTGAGCTGGGCGGTGGATTCGCTTGGCGTAGCGTGGGCGCGAATCGCAGCGCGGGCTCTCTTAAGCGGTAATGTCGCTTTATGAGCGCTGGGCGGCGCGCGCCGGGCTCTCAAAGCGGTAATGTCGCTTTAGGGGCACTGGGCGGCACGCGCCGGGATCTCTAAAGCGGAAATGTCGCTTTAGGGGCGCTGGGCAGCACACGCCGGGCTCTCTAAAGCGGTAATGTCGCTTTAGGGGCACTGGCGGCGTGCGCGGGCTCTCTAAAGCGGTAATGTCGCTTTAGCGCTATGCCACCTCAGCTAGCCGACCGAGCACCCAGCTGCTGCATCCATTTTCTGCGATATGTACAAAAGCTTGCCCATCCCCCACAACAAGTCCCCCTGCTCAACACCTTCACCTGCCAAATAAAAAAGCGACCTTCGACGAAGGTCACCTGCCGCTCCCTTTATCACTCGCCCATCAGTTCCTTCGCCGTCTCCAGCTCCAGAAGACGAAGCTTCCCGACGCGCCGCCGGAAGTGCTCTTCCGTACTGAATTCTGCCTGCAAAAAAGCACGGATCAGATCCTCCGCCAGCCAGGGGCCGATGATTTGTGCGCCGATGCACATAATGTTCACGTCATCATGCTCCACGCATTGGTGCGCAGAGTGAATATCATGGCAGACCGCGGCGCGAATGCCGGGAATTTTGTTGGCCGCAATAGCCGCTCCAACGCCAGTGCCGCATACCATAATTCCTCGCTGGAATCCGCCCCGCCGGACGGCATCGCATACTTTTCTCGCGACATCAGGAAAATCCACCGGCTCCGTGGAATAACTGCCGAAATCGCTGACCTCCACACCCAGATCCTCAAAAATCGGCCGCAAAGCCACCTTCATCTCATATCCGCAGTGATCGCTGCCAATCGCAATTTTCATCGCGCTGCACCTCCAATTTCACTCATGGTTTAGATCCATTTAGCGCCTTGCCAAGCACCGTACAAGCCCTATCCGCAACACAGCTATCGTTCGCTATTTCCTGGGAAATAGTGACAATAACTTACATTTCACTTTTCATCTTCCCGACGCCGTCGTATTAAAATCTCTCAGCCCGAACGAGCGGTAACCACTCCACCCGCAGCACTAATCAGACCCTCCAAAAGCAAGCGCTTCCACCAACATATGTAATGAAACCATTTGCCTCTTTCCTAATAAATATGTTCAAACCCCTTCCGCCATTCACAAAAATCTCAACGTCCCCCGCCGAAAATAAAAAAGCCACCCCACTCCGATTGGAGGGGATGACTGACTCTTATTTTGCTCGGCGCTCAGTCACATAACTAATGACTAAAAGCAAGAAACCAAGTGCGGTCAGAACCGATCCGAGCCATGGCAAAGCTTCAAGCCCGATATGTGTAATTGTCCACCCGCCGAGGAAAGCGCCGCCCGCATTGCCCAAATTCAATGCTGAATGCGTCGAGGTTGCCGCCAGTTCAGGAGCTTCCTTGGCTAAATTCATAATTCGCAGCTGCAAACCTGGTAAAATCCCGAAAGCCGCCACGCCCCAAATGAATACCGTGATAATTGCACCTGCCGGAACCTGGTCTGTGACAGCAAAGACGGCCAAAATCAAGGCCAGCGCTGCAAAGTTGCACAGCAAAGACGGCATCAGTTTCCAGTCAGCCAGTTTCCCGCCGAGAATATTCCCGAGCGTGACACCGAAGCCGAACAAAATCAAAATCCAGGTCACACTGCTCTCCGAAAGACCGGTTATCTGCATCAGAATGGGCGCGATATAAGTAAATACGGCAAATAAACTGCTGCACCCCAAAGCCCCGATCAGCAATACAAAAAGCAGCTTCGGCTGCGCTAGCGCCCGTACTTGCTGCATCAGACTTGTAGCGTTTTTTTGCTCGATGCGAGGAATTAGTAAGATGATGCCTATGAGTGAAAAAATGCCCATGATCACGACGGACCCGAAGGAAGCACGCCAGCCTAGATGCTGCCCGATCAAGGTGCCCAGCGGCACACCGATAATATTGGCGATGGTCAGCCCCGCCATCATGACGGAAACCGCACCGGCGCGCCGGTCCGGATGCACGAGATTCGCGGCAATCACCGATCCGACGCCAAAGAACGTACCATGCGCCAGCGCCGTAATCAGACGCGCAATCATCACGATGCTGTAATTAGGCGCAAAAACAGCCAGCAAATTGCCGAGGATAAAAATGAGCATCAGCAGAATGAGCAATCTTTTCTGCGGCAGGCGGTGTGTCAGCATCGCTAAAATCGGTGCGCCGAAGGCGACGCCCAACGCATAGCTCGTAATTAATTGTCCGGCTTGTGAAATACTGACATGGAGATCTGTAGCCACATTCGGCAGGATACCCATGATGACAAATTCGGTCATGCCAATGGCGAAGGCGCCGACCGTTAAAGAAAACAGGGAAACCGGAAACCGCTCTTTTGGAACAGCTGCCCCCTGCAAAGCTTGTGTAGGATTCATGGTGATTCATTCCAACCTTTCTATTATCGCCTCATGCACGCTTTCAACACCAGGCTGATTGTTACATCGCATGAAACTGCTTGTCCAGCCACTTTTTAAATGGACTTTATAGCCTCTGCGGTAAGCTCATACGATCTAAGACGCGCCTGATGATCGAATACCGAGGAAGCGATGATCCACTCGTCGGCATTAGTCTGCTCCTGCAGCTGGCTCAGCCGCTCGCGCACGGTTTGCTTGCTGCCGATAATCGAGAAGCTTAGCTGTCTGAGCACATACGCTTTCTCCTGCTCCGTCCACAGTTCATCCATGCTGTCGACAGGCGGATTCATCATCCCGGTGCGGCCGCGGACAATGTTCAAAAATTGCTGCTGCTGCGACGTCGCCAGCCGCTGCGCCTCGGCATCCGTGTCGGCGGCGATAATATTGATGCCGATCATCACGTAGGGCTCGGCGAGCGCCTCGGATGGGCGGAACTGCCCGCGGTACAGCTGCAAGGCAGGCAGCAAGTAATCCGGAGCGAAATGGCTGGCAAATGCGAACGGCAGCCCGAGCTGGCCGGCCAATTCCGCGCTGAAGCCGCTCGAGCCGAGCAGCCAGATCGGAATATTCAACCCTTCGCCGGGAACCGCGCGCACGCCAGGCACGCCGGTGCCCAGCTCAGGGTCGAAGTAGCCGCGCAGCTCGCTCAGCATCTCTGGAAAATCGTGGCCGTCCCGGCCCAAGCCGCGGCGCAGCGCCCGAGCGGTCAGCTGGTCGGAGCCAGGCGCACGCCCCAAGCCGAGATCGATCCGGCCCGGGTACATCGACTCCAGCGTGCCGAACTGCTCGGCAATGACCAGCGGCGGATGATTCGGCAGCATGATGCCGCCGGAACCGACGCGGATCTTCTTCGTGCCGCCGGCTACGTAACCGATCACCACCGAGGTTGCCGAGCTGGCTATGCCCGGCATGTTGTGGTGCTCGGCCAGCCAGAAGCGGTGGTAACCCCACTGCTCTGCATGCTGAGCCAAATCAAGCGAACGGTGAAACGACTCCCGTGGCGTTCCACCCAGAATAATTGGCGCCAAATCCAATATGGAAAGGGGGACATCAGCGATCCCTTTAGTTGGTTTTTGATGATCCATAGCGTAGTTTCCTCCTATCGCGCAGTTGAGACCGCTTTTTATATCTATCCGTCTATCATAGACTTATTTGCCGCAGAAACAAGTACTTACTTCAAGGTAAGTAGGAGTAGAATAATGGAACTTGAACGTGCTCTTAACTTGATTTAGCCCAACGCCTCTTCCCTGTAGACCGGTTTTCCCAACTACGGCTTCACCCCGCTTCCACCGATTACCTGCAGTCCGATTTTGCCCAATTGCAAGGTCATTTTTCGCTCACGCCCCCTCCATACACGCAAATAGCTCGGCAAAATCGGACTGCAGCACAATCCCGACGCAAGCATCCGTCTGCACTTGGGTTATTTCGGACGACTCCAACTCACCACCATAAAAAAACCAGCGGCCACGCCGCTGTGCCAATTCGCACAACGCATGCCGCTGGTTCCACACTATTCTTCGAAAATTTTCGTCAACAGTTCGCCCAGCTCTTTCAGAGCCTGCTCTTCCTGCTCGCCGTCCACTTCCAGCAAAACTTCTTCGTTTTGCTGAATGCCCAGCGTTAGCATGCTCAGCGAGCTTTTGCCGTTCACCTTTTTGCCGCCTTTCGTGACATTCACTTTGCACGGGAAAGCGCTGGCCGCTTGAACGAACACCTTGGTCGGGCGTGCGTGGAAGCCGGATGGATTCAATACTGTAAATGTTTGGGAAACCATATTTACTCACTCCTAGTCTTTTCTTTGACGAATGTATGAATGCTCTCTTGGCTGCTCATCGACAGGATTTGTTCCGTGTAAGCTGCCCACTCCTCGCGGGACAACCCTTTCATTAAGGCGCGTGCAGGCAAAATCGAGCTGGCGCTCATGCTGAACTCATGCAGCCCCAAGCCTAGCAAAATCGGAATGGCGGTTTCATCGCCAGCCATTTCGCCGCACATGCCAACCCATTTGCCTTCTTTCGCTGCAGCTTGGATGACCATGCGGATCAGGCGCAAAATGGATGGATGGCATGGCTGGTACAAGTAAGCCACATTCTCATTCATGCGGTCCGCCGCCATCGTATACTGAATCAAGTCGTTCGTGCCGATGCTGAAGAAGTCGGCCTCTTTGGCAAGTGAATCAGCAGCCAGCGCAGCAGCCGGAATTTCGATCATAATGCCGACCTCAATCGTCTCGGATACTTGAACGCCTTCCTGCAGCAGCTTCTCTTTTTCTTCCTGAAGGAGCGCTTTAGCTTTCCGCAGCTCTTCCGCCACGGCGATCATCGGGAACATAATTTTCAAGTTGCCGAACGCACTTGCACGGAGCAATGCCCGCAGCTGAGTACGGAACAGATCCGGGCGATCCAGACACAAGCGCACGGCGCGCAGACCAAGGAACGGATTGCTTTCCGCCGGCATCTTCATGTAAGGAAGCTCTTTATCCCCGCCGATGTCGAGCGTACGAATGACGACCGGCTTGTTGTTCATGCGTTCCAGTACGTGTTTATACACTTGGAACTGCTCTTCCTCGCTCGGAAGGGCGCTGCGGCCCATATAGAGGAATTCGGTGCGGAACAGCCCGATGCCTTCTGCGCCGTTCGCAAGCACCTTCTGCAAGTCTTCAACGCTGCCGATATTAGCCGCCAGCTCAACACGATGTCCGTCGCGGGACAATGACGGCTGATCGACCAGTTTGCGCAGCTCGCTTCTGCGCGCGTCGAACGCCGCTTTGCTGGCGTGGAACACTTCTAACTCCGCAGCCGTAGGGTCGACGAGCACCAGACCTGCGACAGCATCCATGATGACCATCGTCCCCGTTTCAATGTCGGCTGCAGCCGCACCGGCTCCGACAATCGCCGGAATCTCCAGCGAACGGGCCATGATCGCCGAATGCGAAGTACGACTGCCGATTTCCGTGACGAAGCCGAGCACGTAATCAAGGTTGAGCTGGGCGGTATCCGAAGGCGTCAAATCTTCCGCGAACAGAATGCAAGGCTCGTTAATGGCCGACACGGCCGCATAGGAGACCCCGCGCAGCTGACTCATCAAGCGCCCCGAGACGTCGCGCACGTCAGAAGCCCGCGCCCGCAGCAGTTCATTATCCATCGAGAGCAGCATATCGATAAAGCCGCCTGCCACTTCATTCAGCGCATACTCCGCATTCGTGCTCTCATTTTCAATATTTTCAATGATCGCGTCAATCAAATCAGGATCTTCCAGCAGCAGCAAATGCGCTTCGAAAATTTCCGCCTTCGCCGCCCCCATCTTCTGCTCCGTCATCACACGGATCGCTTCCAGTTCTTGCTTCGCCGCTTCTACCGCTTGACGAAAACGGGCCGTTTCCGCGGACGCATCCTCGATCTTGCTTGTTGTCGGCACGTAGGTATCGTGCTGCAGTCGATAGGCTTTGGCGATGGCGATCCCAGGTGAAGCTGCGATGCCGTTTATTCGTGTTGTCATCATTTTAACCATTCCAGCTCCTCTCGTTCCTCAAGCCTTCTTCGCTTGGTTCAGCAGCTCATATTGCTTCATAACCGCTTCGTGGATCGGGTGATCCGCGCCGATTGACGTATATTGCGTAATCGCTTGTGCAAGCCCATGAGCTTGTAAATCCGCTTGAATTTGCACAGCATCCGGGTCATCGCTCACATCGAACAGGAAGGCAGCTGCGATGCCGCCCGCCAGATGCGCAGGGAACATGCCGCGTTCATAAGACTGCAGAGCAGGACGAACCAAGCGATCGTTGCTGGACAGCTTGCGGATCGGCGATCGGCCGACACGCGTCACTTCATCTGTTAAATACGGGTTCACAAATCGGTTTATAATTTTATGAATATAGTCCGCATGCTGAGACTTGTCGAACCCGTATTTTTGGTGAAGCAGGGCACCCGTTTCTTCCATCACACGCTGCACCTCAGCTGCAATGTCCGCATCCGCCATCGCCTCTTGAATCGTCGTGAAGCCCTGCAGATAGCCCAGATAAGCAGCGACACAATGGCCGGTATTCACTGTAAAAAGCTTTCGTTCAATGTAAGGTTCCAACTCATGAACATAGTGGATCCCTTCGATTCGATGGAAGCCCGGGATCATTTGTGATTCATCGACGACCCATTCATAGAATGGCTCCACAATGACCTCAAGCGGATCCTCGTTGTTCTGGATCGGCACGATCCGGTCGACGGCTGCGTTCGGGAAAGCGGCAAACGCCGCTAATTTCCCTTGCTGCTCCAAGCTCAACTGGCTTTGCACGTGCTCCTTCAGCTGCGCGCTGCCGCCAATCGCATTCTCGCAAGCGATGATGTGCAGCGGAGCCGAACCGCGCTCCATGCGCAGCTTCAGCCCTTCCGCAATGCCGGGAGCGATATGCTTCAAAATATTGACGCCGACAGCTGTCGTCACAAGATCCGCTTGGGCAACAGCTTCTGCGACATCCGCCAGCACTTTGCCATTGATCGCCGTAACGTTCGTCACGGTAAAGGTTTCCTGGCTTTCGCTGGCCAGTTTCACGGTATAAGCCTTTTTGTCCTGCAGACGTTCAACCAATAAGTCGTTGACATCGGAGAACACCACTTCATATCCCGCTTGGGACAGCACTAATCCAATAAATCCTCTGCCAATATTTCCTGCGCCAAAATGGACCGCTCTCATGATTCCATCCCGCTTTCAAAAATAGTGACCATTTCTTCGACTGTGGAAGCTTTCAAAATTTGTTCCATATTCTCATCCTCGGAGCAAATCATCGCCACATTCGTCAGAATGTCCAGATGATCGTTGCCCGCTGCTGCGATCCCGATCACCAGCACCGCTTTCTCGCCGTCGCCGAAGTCCACGCCTTGCGGAATTTGCACAATGGCCAGCCCTGTTGAATGAATCAGCGACTTGGAATCGTTCGTTCCGTGCGGAATCGCAAGCCCATTGCCCATATAAGTGGATAGCGTTGCTTCGCGCTCCAACATTTTGTCAATATAAGCTGCGGAAGCATGACCGGCATCGACCAGCAATTGTCCCGCCATCCGAATCGCCTCGGTTTTGTCTTTAGGTTGTGCGTTCAATTTCACTTTATTTACCGATAAAATACTCATAGCAGGTTCTCCTCTACCGATTAATTGGGGTTATTTTTTATTTTCTAAAAATTCTTCAAGCTCTCGCGATAAATACTGCTTAATGTCTGCTTCGGTTCCGCCTTCAAGCAGCTCGATCATTTCCGGAATGAGCAGGTAAGAGCTGATTTCACTAAGCACTTCAAGGCTTTCTTTGGAAAGCTCTTTCGGCCCCAGCATGAGCAGAACCTGTCTGACACCGGATGGGGTGATTTGATCCAGCACCAAATCCTGCTGCAAGCGGAACAGGGTCAATGAAGGCCTGCTTACCAGCTCGCTCCGAATATGGAACAGTGCCAGGCTCGTATCCGGGATCACTTGGCTGCTCTGTCTCTCTCTCTGCAGGAGCAGGGTGACAATCGGTTCGACGTCTTCGATCACATGGCTTTGCTGGACATACCTGCAAATTTCCATCAAGGTCGCCTGCAAGCTGTCAAACGTTTGCTTAATCGCGTAGACGTTGAACTGGTCAAGAATCCGCACAATTTCGTCAACGTAAGGCCTTACCCGATACGTTCGTTCCGCTGCCGCATCACGCGGCAGCTGCGTGAGTTGCGATCTCGGCGACTCTTCCTTCTGCAGCGTCACATTCTGGATGAACAGGCGCAGACGCTCCGCCTCTTCCTTCGTCAATAGTGGACTCAGCTTGATATATTGCTCGTTCTCCAGCGGCAAATCCACGGTTGAAATAATTAAATCGTAATCCGCTTCCGGGATGCGAGCCGCTTCGAACCAGGAGGCATTGCCGACGATGCTGATTTGCGGCAGCTCCTTCGTCAAGCGGACCGCCAGCATCTTCGACGTTCCGAGCCCGCTTGTACAGACGATAATCGCCCGCACATTGCGGCGGAACTGCTTTTGCCTCTCCAACGAAGCGCCGAAGTGCATTACGAGATAGCCGACTTCCTCGTCGGGAATGGCCACATCGCTAATGGTTTCATTCACCGCTTCACGAATTCCTTCAAATAAAGCTTCATAATCTTTCCGGATTTGCGTGAGCAGCGGATTGCGAATCGTCGCCCCGGCCCGCAGCCGCTTCAGCGCG
>Ga0209566_100595_pt1 | contig 22833 bp, 20 predicted proteins | sample Araplavi_mTSA_r2_2_FD_184287 | JGI IMG/M metagenome (GOLD analysis project Ga0209566, IMG submission 184287) | Arabidopsis root microbial communities from North Carolina, USA - plate scrape CL_Cvi_mTSA_r2 (SPAdes) (version 2) | ecosystem: Host-associated > Plants > Roots > Endosphere | place...
CGTGTACAAGATGTTCATCTTGTGCGAGCTCGTGGGCGGGGAGGCTTTGGAAGCCGGTCTGGAGACGACCGGCGTCGGTTTTTTTGCAGAGAGCGGGCTGCCGCCGCTCTCGGTTGAGCGCAACACCGTCGAGCAGCTTCGGCGGATGTGCGTGCTAGCGCGCAGTTCAGCGCCAGAGGTGCTGCTGGATTAGAAGATGGGGGACAACAAATAGCGGAGTTTGCATGAATTAAAGGTGTAGGGAATTTTAGATTGAAGCTTTGGTGTGGTGTACGGGAGGTAGGAAATGTGTAAAATGCGAAGATCGCCGTGCGCTAACACGACTCTTCGCACAATAGCCGCTTTAAGGGCGAGATTGATGGGGGCCAGTCGCTGAATGAGCGACTGGCTTTTTTGCGTCAGCCGCTCCCCAGCGGGAAAGCGGCTAACGGCTCATACGCCGGCTGCCGGCCCATGTGGCTGCGGTAGAGGACGATGTCCTCTACCCGCCACGTGGGCCCGCTGCCTGTCGGCGCACCGACCGCGAGCGCGGCGCGGTCGAACGGGCCCGCCGCCTTGCGGTAGCGGCGGGCCAGCGTGATGTGCGGCCGGTAGGGACGCTCCTCGGCCGCAAAGCCATGGCGGGCGCAAGCCCGGACCGTATCACGCTGCAGCGCAGCCAGCGCGGGGAGGTCGCCGGTGACGCCCGCCCACAGCACGGCCGGCGCCGCCGGCGGCCCGAACACGCCGAGACCGTCGGCGTGCAAGGTGAGCGGCGCCGCAGCCGCCGCGAGCTGGCGCAGGTCAGGCGCCAACTGTTCCGCCACCTCGGCCTCCGTGTTGCCGAGGAACTGCAGCGTGACGTGGAAGTCCTGCGGATGTGTCCACTTGCTGAAGGGCAGCTGTTCCTGGATGCTGCCCTGCCACAAAGCCAGCTCCCGCGCCGCTTCGGGCGGGAGCCGCAGGCCGACGAACAGGCGAAAATCGACAGCGTTAGCGGTGTGATTTTGCGGTGAGGTTTTGTTATTTTTCTTCAACATATGCGAACTCCTTTTTTTACATTTTATTATCCACTGGTTAATTCATTTTTCTAGCATTTCCAAGTCAGGTTTTACTTGATGCACACCCGGAATCTTGCTATCATAGCCATAATACAAAAGGACTTATAAACACAATGAAATGGATGAGGTGTGGATGGATGGGAAACCGGGCTTACAATTTTAATGCAGGGCCAGCGGCGCTTCCGTTAGCCGTGTTGCAAAAAGCGCAGGAAGAGATTGTCGAATTTAAAGGAATTGGCATGTCGATTATGGAAATTTCGCACCGCAGCGGCGAGTACGAACAAGTACATAATGAAACACAGCAATTATTGAAACAAATCTTCGGTATTCCGGACGGTTACCAGGTCCTGTTCCTGCAAGGCGGCGCGAGCACGCAATTTGCCATGATTCCGATGAACTTTTTGAAAGCGGGCAAAGTCGGCAGTTATGTGTTGACAGGCGCTTGGGCGGAAAAAGCGGTGCAAGAAGCCGGATTATTCGGTGAAGTGTCCATCGCGGCCAGCTCCAAAGAGCATAAATTCATGAAAATACCGGATCTGAGTGAAATCAATTTGCATCCGGATTCCGCGTACTTGCATGTGACCTCCAACGAAACGATTGAAGGCGCGCAATTCCAAGCGTATCCGGACACGGGCAGTGTGCCTTTGATTGCGGACATGTCCAGTGATATTTTGAGCCGTCCAGTCGATGTTTCCAAATTCGGCATGATCTATGCCGGAGCGCAAAAAAACCTCGGTCCTTCAGGGGTAACGGTCGTGATCGTCAAAGACGATATGCTGCAGGACTTGCCGAAGACGATTCCAACCATGCTGCGCTATGACATTCATAACAAAAACAACTCGCTGTACAATACACCGCCGGTTTACTCGATTTATATGGTGAACCTGGTGCTTAAATGGATTCAGGAGCAAGGCGGTCTCGCCGTGATTGAAAAAAATAACCTGGAGAAAACAGGTTTGATTTATAGCGCGATCGATCAAAGCGGCGGTTTCTACCGCGGGCCAGTTGACAAGGGCAGCCGCTCCACGATGAATATCACGTTCCGCTTGCAGGACGAAGAGCTGGAGAAGAAGTTCATTAAGGAGAGCGAGCAGGTCGGCTTCGTAGGACTGAAAGGGCATCGCAGCGTTGGCGGGCTTCGCGCTTCGACATACAACGCCGTGCCGTACGAGTCCTGTAAAGCGCTGGCTGATTTCATGACGGACTTCCAAAAAAGAAACGGCTAATATTACGGTTGAAGCTATTCATGAGGCCTTCGGGCCTTAGTGAATAGCTTTTTTTATTTGTGTTGGGCAGATAAGCTGACATCTATCTGAATCGTTTGACAAATTGGCGGAGGGAGTCGCTTTTCGTCAAACCGGGTGTAGGTGAATCTGTCACCTCATCGCAAATGGTGTCATTTTTCACACATTTTCGACACGTTTGATACATTTGTTTTGAACGGAATTTAATTTTTAAAAAATAAATTTTTTTCATACCCTGAGATACCGCATGGCTGCTGGGTTTTGCTATTTTCAGAGGAATCAATAGACTATTTTCCTCATTGACAAACACTATATATTGAGCTAAATTTGAATCTATCATCTACATATCGGTTTTAAGAAGGTACGAGCACGAATCTATCACGTGCCCGATAATAGGGGAAGACCGGTGCAAAACCGGCGCGGTCCCGCCACTGTAAGGGAGCTTTCGCTGGATCATCGCCGACACAATTTGTCGAGTCGAGTTGACTGTAGCTCTGGTCAGATCCAACGCTTCCAAGCCAGGTAGCCTGCCTTCTTGTATGACACACCCTACGGCTGATAGGCAGGTGTCTGATTCCCACCTACACGATGTGCGCTCGTTTCGCATGTCTTTGTGTGGCGTATTCGGCTCCTTCAGCGTTCCGAGTGCGTCATTTTTGTTTGTAGATGTCAGAGATTCTTACATAATGAGTTGACACATAGATTTAGCTTGATTTACTGAGATGTTGGAGAAGGAGACGATTCCCTAATGTTGATTGCTTACGATTCAAAAACGGGTAATGTTCGCCGATTTATCGCCAAGCTGAAAATGCCTGCGGTTCAAATTGAGGAAGCCATGATGATGGACGAGCCTTTTGTACTTGTGACTTATACAACAGGCTTCGGTCAAATTCCGCCGAGGGTGGCGGAGTTCCTGGAAACGAACCATCCGCAAATGGTCGGCGTAGCAGCCAGCGGCAATCGCAATTGGGGGGACGGCTTCGCCAAAAGCGCGGACCGCATCTCGGAGCTGTATGACGTCCCGGTATTATCGAAATTCGAATTATCCGGAACGAAGAATGATGTAGAACGATTTGTACAGGGGGTACATGCAATTGCGGCACATTGAACTGAATAATCAATTAATGCAGCGCGGAGATGATGGTTTTTTTCAATTGGAGAAGGATAAGGAAGCCGTCGAAGTATTCATGGAGGAAGTTCATCGCAATAGCCTTTCATTCCCTGACACTTCTTCGAAAGTTCGCTATATGATCGAGAACAACTTCTACGAGGATGTCTATCAGACCTACACGGAAGCGGAAGTTGAACACATTTATCAAGTTACACATGAAATTCCATTTGAGTTTGCTTCTTATATGGCAGCGTCGAAATTTTATACAGATTACGCGCTTCGCAGCGACGATAAGTCGCTTTACATGGAACATTTCCCGGATCGTGTGGCCATTGTTGCTCTGCACTTGGGACGCGGCAATATAGAGACGGCGCGCGCGCTGGCCGTATCGATGATGGAACAAAGGCTGCAACCGGCGACGCCGACGTTCTTGAACGCAGGCAAAAGCCGCCGCGGCGAACTGGTGTCCTGCTTCCTGCTGGAGATGGACGACTCGCTGAACTCGATTAACTATGTGCTCGCCACTTGCATGCAGCTGTCCAAGATTGGCGGCGGCGTTGCCGTGAATCTGTCCAAGCTGCGCGGCCGCGGCGAATCGATCAAAGGCGTTGAGCATGCCGCGAAAGGCATTATGCCGGTGTTGAAGCTGATGGAGGATGCGTTCTCCTATGCGGATCAGATGGGCCAGCGCAAGGGATCCGGCGCTGCGTATTACAATATTTTTGGCTGGGACGTAATGGAGTTCCTGGACAGTAAGAAGATCAATGCGGATGAGAAGTCCCGATTGAAGACTTTGTCTATCGGCTTAATTGTACCGAACAAGTTTTATAAATTAGCAGAAGAGAACAAGCCGCTTCACGTGTTTGCGCCTTACACGGTGTACCAAGCTTATGGTAAACATATGGACGATTTGGATCTCGATGAGATGTATGACAAGCTGTTGGCGAATCCGAGCGTGAAGAAGAAAGTTGTCATGGGCGCGCGCGATATGCTGGTCAAAATTGCGACAACCCAGCTGGAATCCGGCTATCCATATATCATGAACCGTTCCAATGCGAATAAGGAGCATGCGCTGAAAGCGATCGGAACGATCAAAATGTCCAACTTGTGCACGGAAATTTTTCAACTGCAAGAGACATCGGTTATTAATGATTACGGTCAAGACGATCTCATTCTGAGAGATATCAGCTGCAACCTGGCTTCGATGAATATCGCCAATGTCATGGATCGCAAGAAGCTGCGTGAAACCGTCTATGAAGGCATGATAGCTTTGACTGCGGTGAGCGATATGGCTACTGTGGGGAATGCGCCGGGCGTCGCCAAGGCGAACCGTGAGCTGCATTCCGTCGGTCTTGGTGTGATGAACCTGCACGGCTACCTGTCCAAAAGCAAGATTGCTTACGAGAGCGAAGAGGCGAAAGAGTTTGCCCGTGCATTCTTCATGGCTATGAATTTTTATTCCATTGAGCAGAGCAAGGAAATTGCCAAAGCGAAAGGGCAGACGTTCGAAGGCTTTGAGCTGTCGTCTTATGCGGATGGGACTTATTTCGATAAATATTTGACTACGGATTACGCGCCGGTGACGGATAAAGTGAAAGCTTTGTTCGAGGGCATGCATATCCCTACGCCAAGCGATTGGGCAACATTGAAAGAAGAAGTTCGCGTGCATGGTCTATACCATGCGTACCGTATGGCGGTTGCGCCAACGCAAAGCATCTCTTACATCCAGAACTCGACGTCCAGTGTTATGCCGATCGTTGAGCCGATTGAGACGCGTACCTATGCGAATTCAACGACGTACTACCCGATGCCTTTCATGCAACGAGATAATTTCTTCTATTATAAATCGGCGTATCAGATGGATCAGTTCAAAATTCTGGACTTGATTGCTGAGATTCAAGCGCATGTGGATCAAGGGATTTCTACGATCCTGCATGTGAATAGTGATGTCACGACCAGACAACTTGCCAGATATTACCTGTATGCAGCGCATAAAGGACTTAAATCGCTCTATTACACGCGAACCAATCAACTCTCCGTTGAGGAATGCGTCAGCTGCGCGGTGTAATTCGGAAGGGGATTGAACGAGGATGAGTACGAGCACGATGGAGAGTCAGGCGATCAAAAGAGCCGTCAACTGGAATCGGCCAGACGATGATTTTACGATTACGTTCTGGAATCAGAACATTATGCAATTCTGGACGGACGAAGAAATCCCGCTTTCTGATGATAAAATGTCCTGGATGACATTAAACAGCGCGGAGCGCGAGCTGTATATGAAGGTGCTTGGCGGACTGACGCTGCTGGATACGATGCAAGGCGGTGTCGGCATGCCGAGGATTCTCGAGCACGTTGAGGGGCTTCAGCGCAAAGCGGTGCTTAGCTTCATGGGGATGATGGAGCAGATCCACGCGAAGTCGTACAGCAGTATTTTTACTACTTTGTCGACGACAGAGGAGATCAATGAGATTTTCCTTTGGGTGGAGCGCAACCCGTATTTGCAGTTCAAAGCGAACACGATCTCTCGCTATTACGAGAACATCAGCACGCGTAAGGAGCTGTACATGGCTATGGCGGCCTCCGTGCTGCTGGAAAGCTATTTGTTCTACAGCGGCTTTTATTACCCGCTATATTTGGCCGGTCAAGGTAAAATGACGAGCAGCGGCGAGATCATTGATTTGATTTTGCGTGATGAAAGCATTCATGGCTTGTATGTGGGGGTACTCGCTCAGGAAGTGTATGGAGAGCTTAGCCCTGCAGAGCAGGATGAGGCCTACGAGACGCTGTGCGAGCTGTTGAAGGAGCTTCATGCGAATGAAGAGAAGTACACGGAGAGCTTGTACGATTCCATCGGCTTGACTGAAGATGTAAAAGCTTTTCTACGATATAACGCGAATAAGGCGTTCATGAACTTGGGGCTGGAACCGATGTTCCCGGAAGAGGACATTAATCCGATCGTTTTGAACGGTTTGAGCACGAAGACGAAGCAGCATGACTTTTTCTCGAAAAAGGGCAACGGTTACGTGCGCACTATTCATGTGGAACCTTTGAACGATGACGATTTCAAATTTGAATAGATTTGTTGAACATGGAGCCCTGCGGGGCTCCTTCGTTGTTTCTAGCCCGGATAGCTCGGCTGCTCAGCTTAGCGCGCCGGGTGTACTCGGCCAGCAGTAGGGTTGCTCCAGAGCGGAAAATTCGCTTTAGAGCTGGCGTGTGGCGGGCGATCGGCGCCGCTAAAGCAACTATTCCGCTTTAGAGCATGCTTGGCTTGCCCGAGGGGCTTCTCTAAAGCGTGAAATCCGCTTTAGAGTATGCGCTGGCGGCCCGAACGGTACCTCTAAAGCGATTATTCCGCTTTAGCCGATTCCCATGGTGGCTGGCCTGGTCTGGCATCGTGGAAAAGCGTTAGGCAGACTCGTGTGGCCTGCCGCCATTTCCGCTAAAGCAACTATTCCGCTTTAGAGCATGCTTGGCCTGCCCGAGGGGCTGCTCTAAAGCGTGAAATCCGCTTTAGAGCATACGCGGGCGGCCCGAACGGTACCTCTAAAGCGATTATTCCGCTTTAGAGAATGCCTACCCGCCCGAGGAATTGCTCGGAAGCAGCCAACCTCGCCTCAGCGTAAGCGCCCTACCCGCCGGGGTCCGGCCTGGCCTCCAGCCGCACCATCAAGTGCGCCAATCGCCAGCCGTCCCTTTTGCCTAACAGGGACCTCTCGGCACCATCTGCGCGCCAGCCTCCCCTTCCCCCTGCCAGGACCTCGTCGCGCGACTAACGCGCCAAACGCGCAAAAATGGGTGCCTAACGGCACCCATTTTTATCGAAATATGAGGAATTAACAAAGGTTCGTACAGTTAAGTCGATGTTTTAAGCCAGTGATTCTTTGACAGCAGGCTCAGTCAGCTTGTAGCCGACGTTCCTGATGGTCATAATATATTCCGGATTACGTGCGTTGTTCTCGATTTTGTCGCGCAAATGGGAAATGTGCACATCAACAATCCGCGTATCCCCCAGGAAGTGATAATCCCATACGCCATGCAGAAGCTGCTGGCGGCTCAATACTTTACCGCGGTGCTTGCAGAGGAAGAGCAGCAGCTCGAACTCTTTGGGCGTCAGTTCAATCGGTGTTCCGCCGACTTTTACTTCCCGTTGATCGGCATTAATGGAGATTTGACCGATCTGAATAGGAGCATTCTCTACCGTAGACGGGAGCGTCTGAATACGGCGCAGAATCGCCTGAATACGGGAAATAAGCTCTTGCGGGCTGAACGGTTTCGTCATATAATCGTCGGCTCCGTTATCGAGACCGGCAATTTTATCGGTAAGATCTTGCATAGCAGTCAACATAATGATTGGAACGAGATTGTTCTGGTTTCGTAGTTTGCGGCAAACCTGAAAGCCGTCCATTTTCGGCAGCATCAAATCGAGAACGATTAAGTCAGGTCGAAATGTTTGAATAGCATCGAATACGGCCTCTCCATCAAATACGCACTGTACCTCGAAGCCAACGAGCTTCAGGTTAAATTCGATTAGCATGGAGATTGAAGGTTCGTCATCCACGACTAAAATTTTCTTTTTCATCGGCTGGTGGGCTCCTTTAATCGCTTTGATAAGTCTATTATGTCAAGACTCTATCAAGGTCGTATTAAGATAAAGTTAACGCTATGTAAAATTGCATTCCGGCTTGTCTTATAATAGGATATAAAATGAGGTGAATGACAGAGCATGGCTTTTCATATTGTACTAGTAGAACCCGAAATACCAGCCAATACAGGCAATATTTCGCGCACATGTGCAGCGACAGGGACGTATTTGCATCTCGTCCGGCCGCTTGGCTTTGATACCGATGATAAAACGCTTAAACGGGCAGGTCTGGATTATTGGCATTCCGTGAAACTGGAGTACCATGATTCTTTCGACGAAGTGCTGGAGAAATACGCCGGTTCCCGTTTCTTCTTTGCAACGACGAAGGCGAAGAAGCGGTATACCGACTTTGCTTTCCAGGATGGTGACTTCTTCGTATTCGGCAAGGAAACCAAGGGGCTGCCTGAGGACCTGCTGGCCCAGCATCCGGAAACGCTTCTGCGTATGCCGATGTCCGATGCGGTAAGATCGTTGAATTTGTCTAATTCAGCAGCGATCATGTTATACGAAGGCTTGCGCCAGACCGGCTTCCCGGGATTAATCTAGCTGCTCCCCATAGTGCTCCGTCTGTTCGACATGAATTGCTAAGATGAGAAAGTTTTCATGAAAGCAGTAGCAGGATTTTTTCTTGAAATGGCGAATAGGTACGTATCAATGCGTTTAGAAAAGCTAGACTCGTTGCAAGGGGCATAAAACGGGAGTGGAAGTGAGGTGAAGTTCCTATGATGAAGCCAGCAGGCGTAGTCCGTAAAGTTGATCAATTAGGACGAATTGTGCTGCCTAAGTCTCTTAGGAAGCGTTATCAGATGAACGAAGGAGATCCTGTTGAAATTCTTGTTCAAGGGGATCATATTATTCTCGAAAGATACCGTCCGAAATGCGTATTTTGCGGTAACATGGAAGGTGTCAGCGAGTTTAAAGAGCGTCACATCTGCAGCATTTGCTTAGGTGAAATGAACATGCTGAAATCCAGAGCGTAGGATCTCGGCCGTAAAAGGAAAAAGCATCGCATCTCCTTGGGAGAACCGCGATGCTTTTTTGTTTTGCAGCGAGAGCAGCCAAAGCTTACAGGCCTCTGGTTTTGTCTTCGTTATAGGAAGCTGTCAACATGGCGACGATAAACAAAGCAAAAGTAGTGATCACGAGCCAAAAAGTAGACGACAATCCGAACATATGCTGCACCTCCTGTAGGGTTAAAGAACGAAAATTGGACACAGTTAAAGTTTATTATAACCAACGTTCCAAAAAAAAGAAACGAATAAAATGTGAATTTTCGCCAAGTCCATCTTACTTGAAGAAGAGAAAGTGTGTGGCCAGCGGCCGAAGCTTGCCGTCGGAAGGGCGATTGATGACGCTCCCGTTCATGATGAGTGTTGAGGAGCCGCCGCCGTCCAAATTGTAGGCATCGACGATCCCGAGCTGCTGCAGCTTGTCCTGCAGTTCAGCCAGCGTCGCGCCGGAATTCCCGCTTTCATCATAGCCATCCGTAACGATGAATAACAGCTGATCGTTCTTGTAATTGGCCATGACCGTACGTGCTGCTCGCGCCGGCGAGGTCTGCCACTGATACGGGATGGACGTTTTACTGCCGTTTTTAAGCAAGGTCGGCACGAAAGTTGAGCCCATCCACGGGTTGAGATTATCAAGCTCGGCCTGGGAGTTAAATTTACCGCCGATAAGCTTGCGGTCTTTGTTGAGCCCAATGAAGATCGTATCGTTGCGGCTCGGGAAGAAGCCGTTTAAGTATTTCCCGTTCATCACCGTCGTATCCAACGGGTACCGCTTGCCCTTGCTGTCATCGGCGAACCCGCCTGCATTCACCCCGGCAACGGCGCCATAGCGCTGGACGGCGCTCAGTGTGGTCTCGCTGGAGCCCATCTTGTCATTGCCGAGGACAAGCTTGATCGCTTTATCGCTTTTGAGATTCACCTTCAGCGCGTATCCCTTATAGCTGCTTTCATTCAGCGTGAACAACTTAAGGTCGATATTGCCGGACGACGCTTGCTGGACGGGGCTGCCTAGCTTGGCAGTGATTCGGGCGTCGTAGATCAATCCGGGCTTCGCGGCCTGCGCCGCGGCATTCTGCAGCATGGCGTTAACTTCCGCGGTGCTTTTCTCATACAGCTCCATATATTGTTCAATGATGGACTTGGTCTGCACCGCATCCATATTGGCTTTGATCAGCTTGCTGTCGAGGATGATCGCTTCCTGGTGGAAGGAGAATGGCACTTCGATGGTTGGCAGTGACAGGCTGGGCATCGTGATGTTCGTACTCACCAACAACAGCCAGATCAGCGCGCCCAAAAAAGGTGCGCAAGCGAGCAGAAACAAACGGTTAATTTGCTGAATCGGATTCATTACTTCAACACATCCAGGTTCTTTTGCAAATCTTCCAATTTCTTCTTCACGTCGGCGAGCTGGGTGTACAATTGATTGCTGTTATCGGTCTTGCTGTTCGCGCTATCTTTCGTAAAAGCGAGCAGTTCGTTCAGAGAGTCGACTTTCTTCTGCATGTCGCTGATATCGGCGTTGACGCTATCTTTTAGCTGACCGACCTGCTTCTGATAATCGTCCTGCACAGCTTTAAGCTGCTGCTGGGTCTGCTGTGCGATATCGTTGGCAATGGCAGTCCGTAGATGATCTGTATAAAGCTTGGCGGCTGTAACGCCGATGGCGATCAGAATCAGCCAGCCAAGAAATAGATATACGTACGTTTTTCTCTTGACTTTGGTTGTTTTGGCAGTGCGTGGAAAAGAATTTACCGCAGATGTTTCGATGGGCATGCTCATGATTTTCACCTCTGATTCCTAGTATAGCATATTTCCGTTTTCTAGCAATTTCAGATAGATTTCGATTGTTTTCGATACTCGTTCGGGGACAAGCCTTCCTGCTTTTTGAACACTTTGCTGAAATATTTCTCATCATTATACCCGACCATTTCGGCCACCTGAGAGATGCGCAGATGCGGGTTGCAGAGAAGGGCCTTGGCTTTCTCCATCCGAATTTGTCCTAGATAATCGGAGAGGTTAACCGCGAACTCCTGTTTGAATTTGCGCGAAATATATTCACGGCTCAGAAAGAAGCGGCTGGCAATGTCCTGCAGCGTAATATCCTCGTTATAATGCTGATCCAGGTAGGCAGCAATATCAAATATGACATTTTTGTCCTTTTGCTGGTGTTCCAAAAAGAGCTTGGACAACTGGACCATGCTGCGGGTCAGTTCCTGCTGCCAAAGTGCCAGCGACAGAATGCCCTGTTCGTCAAGCGGAATAATCAGGCTGTCCGGTTCACTGCTGAGCTGCTGCTTGATCTCTTCCTCGCTCTTGCTCGGGAAAAATTCCTGCACCAAGCGGCGCCGCATGACCGAGTACTCGTGCCACCAATGGTCAAGCTGTTCAAGTGTAATGGCATCCGCCTGTTTGACCGCATCGATCCACAGCTGAGCGGCAGCCTGGATCTGCTCCAGGCTGCCGCTGCGAATGGCGATGCGGATGCGCTCTTCGTAATGGCTGAACGACAGCGCGCGATGCGTAGACTTAGCGGCCGGCATATGCCGGCTGTGGATCCAGGAGTCCTTGGCCAATAAGTTGCGCTGGCGCAGCGCCTCGCGAGCCTCCTGATAGGACAAGGAGAGTCCAGCCGGGAAAGGATGCGAGCCGCCGATGCCGAAATCGACGCGGCTGCGCAGCGTGATGCGCATGCCTTCATTGATTTTGCTGAGCAGCGACTCCGCCCCTTCCTGATCCTTCCATAGAAGAAGTACGATTTCGCTGTGGTTGTTCCAATAGCCGAAGGCAATGCCGCGCTGCTGCTCGCGCAGAAATTCATTGCAAATATTGATCAACGAAAACAGCAGCAGCTCCAGATTATGCCCGAATTTCGTCTTCAGACTGCGCTCCATCGTGTCCAGGGACAGAATCGCCACGCGGCAAAGCTTTGTATCCAGCGGTAAGCCCAGCTCCCTGGCGAATTGCACAGCGTTCTGCTCGTAAGCCGCCGGATCGGTAATTAAGCTGGAGAGCTGCTTGTCCCAGTACACGGGCTTAATCTGATTCATCTCGATATTGCGGTTCCGGTTCTGCTGCCGGTGTTCCTCGTCCTTCTTCCAGGCGGCAATCGCTTTAGTTAAAGCCTCGTTCAGCTGATCCGCATCAATCGGCTTCAAAATATAGTCCGTACCGCCATACTTCACGGTATGCCGCAGCAGGGAGAAGTCGTCGTGCCCGCTGATGACGATCGTCTTGCTATCCGGCGCATTCACCTGCAGCCATTCGAGCAACTCAACGCCGTTCATGATCGGCATCATCATGTCAGTCATAATGACTTCCGGCTTCTGCGACTCGACCAGCTCCATGGCCACCTGACCGTTGGGCGCTTCGAGGATCGTGTCGATGGCATGCTCTTTCCAATTAACGAGCAAGCGGATCGCATCTCTTACGTGTTTTTCATCATCAACAATAAGTGCTTTCATATATGGTCTTCTTTCTGTAAAGGAATCGTTATGATGATCCGCAGCCCTTGGGGCTCGGCATGTTCAATCTGCAGACTGGCGTCATTCGTAAAATAGAGCTGGATGCGCGTTAACACATTGCGCAATCCGATGCAGGTTTCGTTCCCGAGCGGCGGCGCGGATAAACGGCTTTTCACTTCCTGCATGCGTTCATCGGTCATGCCGGCTCCATTATCCTCGACGACAATGACTAACAGATCGCGTCGTTCCGCATCGACGCCTCGCGACGACTGTATGCGCAGGAGTCCATTGTCGGCGCCAGGTTTGAACCCGTGCTTGAAGTAATTTTCGACAAGCGGCTGCAGCATCATTTTCGGAATAATCAGGGCCTGGGTGCTTTCTTCGATTTGGTATTCGATGGAAAATTGATGCTCAAAACGCTGCTTTTGCAGCTCCAGATACGATTTGATGTGATCCAGCTCTTTGCGCAGAGGGACGACGGATTCGCTCGTATTCATGCTGTAGTGCATCATTTTCGCCAGATAAGAAATAAGAGCATAAATCTTGGGCGCATCGTGCTGCAGCGCAAGTGTACCGATCGATTGCAGCGCATTATTGAGAAAATGCGGATTGATCTGCGCCTGCAAAGCCATCAGCTGATTCGATTTATTAGCGAGCTCAAGCCGGTATTCCCGCATGACCATCTGATCGAGGTTCTGCATCAGTGTATGAAAGCGGTTGGCCAGGATGCCCAGCTCGTCGGTGCGCGTCAGCTCGATTTCGGAATTTTTCTGCCCGGCTTGAATTCGTGTAATGTAGCGGATCAGCTTCTTGATCGGAGCGGTGAAGCGAATGCTAATGTAAATCGTTCCAATGATGACAATCATTAAAAAGAGTGTGAGCACGAAGGAATTGATCACTGTCAGCTGTTTCGCATTTTTCGTCAGCTGGGCATAAGGCAGCCGTTTGACTATAGTCCAATTAACGGAATCCGTCACCATTTTCTCATATACGTTCATCCCTGCATAAGCGCCTTTACTCCACTCGTAGCTCCCGTTTGGGGCCAAGCTGTGGATGGCTTCGTCAGCCCATTTGGTGTCCAGCGTCTGCCCCCACATGGTGGGATCCGGACCGAAGACGATTTTGCCTGCTTGATCGAAGATATACAATTCTTCTTCATCGTGCGTATACAAGTTTCTGCAAATTTCCGAAATTAAATCAAGTCCGATATCGATCACCAGTTCGCCGATTTCCGTATTATTCGGAGAGTACAGGATTTTCCGGTGCATAGATAAGACGGGCGATGGTGCAAAATAATCCTTAAGCGGGATGCCGTAGCTGTTGCTTTCATGGGTGGTTTCGAAATAAACGGCTTTGTTCGCAGGAAATGCCGGCATTTGATCATATTTTCCGATCGAGGTGCCTTTGAAATCATTCACCATTAAATAAGAGCGGTCACTGACATTGGCGTACAAATAAACTTGTTTGATCTCTTTAATGGAATGGGACATCACTTGCAGTCCACTGGCGATCACTTTGTCACTCATATAGTCAATGTCTTGCTGACGCAGCAAAATATCGTACAACTGTCCCGTCTCGGAAAGCGGCTGCCCCGTATATAAGGTCAGGGAAGCTTGCGTAACACCGTTCAAGTAATGAATAAGATTCGTTTTTCCTTGTGAAATTAGAGCTGCATTGTTCTTGATCGTGTCTTCAATGACCTTCTGTTTGGTGAAAAAATAGGAAACTACAATAGAAGTAATGAAGGGAATAAGTGTGGCAAGCAGCAAGAAGAGGATGAGCTTATTGCGTATACTGTTGCGAATCAAGGCGAATCAACTCGGTTTCTGTTGGTCTTTTTCCCCTACATTGTAGCAGGAGAGGTCAACAAATTCCACCTAATGCATCACGATATTCTGTGTTGCAACACGTTTAAGAAATTTATACTAATTGTACATATTCGGTAAGGGGGAAATTTCCCATGAAAAACAACAAGGGAATGGCAGGGCTGTTTCAGCAATGGGTATTCGTCGGCCCCGCTTTGATCTTTTTCACACTCATTGTCTTAATCCCGTTCTTGATGAGCATTTACTATTCATTCACAGAATGGAACGGTGTTACCACGACGGTGAAATTCAACGGCTTGAGCAACTTCAAGCACATTCTCCTCAATGACGAGGACTATCGCAATGCGTTCTGGTTTACGACCCGCTTGACCGTAACGAACGTAATTCTGACGAACGCTGTCGGTTTCTTGCTTGCGCTGCTGCTGACACAGGCGCTGAAAACGCGCAACGTGCTGCGTACGATCTTCTTTATGCCCAACGTCATCGGCGGCTTGCTGCTCGGTTTCATCTGGCAGTTCATCTTTGTCAAGGGCTTCGCGACACTTGGGGACTTGACACACTTGGCATTCTTCGAACTCCCATGGCTCGGTGACGCGCCGACGGCGTTCTGGGCGATCGTCATTGTCAGCGTATGGCAAGGATCAGGTTACTTGATGATCATTTATATCGCTGCCTTGTCCAACGTGCCTAAGGATATGGTGGAAGCCGCTTATATCGACGGAGCGACACGTACTCAAGTGCTGCGCAACATTATTATCCCGCTCATTATGCCGGCGGTAACGGTATGTCTGTTCTTGACCATTTCATGGTCGTTCAAAATTTTCGATTTGAACTTCTCCCTAACCAAAGGCGGACCGTTCAACTCGACCGAATCGGTATCCATCAATATTTATCAAGAAGCGTTCCGCAATAACAACTACGGTTTGGGAACGGCCAAAGCTTTCGTATTCTTCATTGTTGTGGCCATTATTTCGACCATCCAAGTCATGTATACGAAGCGCAAGGAGGTTGAAGTCTAATGGATGCAGTGAAAAAATATTCCGGACGGCTATTCACGCTCGAAGTGCTGGGCATCATCATTGCGCTTCTCTTCTTAATTCCGTTCTATTTCGTTATCGTCAACTCGCTGAAAACTTTTCCGGAGCTGGCAGCGAATACAGCGAAGCTCCCGAAGAGCTTGTATCTGGACAGTTATGTAAAAGTATGGACCATCATGAAGTTTCCGTCAGCGTTCCTGAACTCGTTGATTATCACCGTGGTTAGTAACGTCGGTCTGGTGGTTATCAGTTCCTTGGCGGCATACCGCATGGTGAGAAAGCCTTCGAAGTTCAATAATCTGGTTTTCCTGGCTTTCGTTGCAGCGATGGTTATTCCGTTCCAATCCATCATGATTCCGCTTGTTCGTGTAGCCGGTCAGATTGGCCTCATGGACAGCAAGCTTGGGCTTATTATTTGTTACTTCGGATTCGGTGTTTCGCTCAACGTCTTCCTGTACCACGGCTTTATCAAATCCATTCCACTGGAAATTGAAGAGTCCGCCACTGTGGACGGAAGCTCTCCATACGGCGTGTTCTGGAGAATTATTTTCCCGCTGCTGAAGCCGATGTCCACGACAGTTGTCATTCTGAACAGCTTGTGGATCTGGAACGATTACCTGCTGCCGTCACTGGTCTTGAACAGTCCGGAGCTGCGGACGATTCCGCTTGCAACATTCTCGTTCTTTGGACAATATACGAAGCAATGGGATTTGGCTCTGGCCGGCCTGACGCTGGGTGTACTGCCGATCGTTATTTTCTTCCTCGCGATGCAGAAGCATATTGTTGAAGGGATTACTGCTGGTTCCGTCAAAGGGTGACAGATTTTCAAATAAGTTCAAAATCTTCCACCTTTATGTTCAATATTCTCTGTGTTAAGGGTTTAAGTAAGTGTTTACAATAAAGCATGTAAGCTGTTAGCAAGCGATTTCAAAATAAGGTACTTGTTAGCATTAATCGATTTTTTAACACAAAAAGGGAGGCAATACCTAAATGAAAAAACTGACGATGATCAGTATGGCAGCTGTGCTTTCACTATCCGTTGTAGCAGCAGGCTGTGGTAAAAAAGAAGAAACTCCTGCTCCAGCCGCTTCCTCGGCTGCATCCGCTGCACCAGCTGCTGGCGGTAAACAAGTGACAATTAAAATGTTCCAATTTAAAGTAGAGATTGCCGATCAGCTTGGCAAATTGGTTCAAGAGTATCAGAAATTGAACCCTAACGTGAAAATCCAAGTGGATACTGTTGGCGGTGGCGCAGATTACGGCGCAGCATTGCTGGCGAAGTTCAACTCCGGTGACAAACCTGACATTTTCAACAACGGTGGTTTCTCCGACTTGGATAAATGGATCGACAACCTGGAAGATCTTTCCGATCAGCCGTGGGTTGGTGATCTGGTCGACGTAGCGAAAGAGCCAATGACCAAAAACGGCAAGCTGTATGGTCAACCGCTGAACCTGGAAGGCTATGGCTACATCTATAACAAAGATCTGTTCGCGAAAGCAGGCATCACAGATCTGCCTAAAACGTACACGCAATTGGAAGATACAGCGAAGAAATTGCAAGCTGCAGGCATCACGCCTTTCGAGAACGGTTATGGCGAATGGTGGGTACTGGGTAACCACTTCGTAAACTTGCCGTTTGCCAACCAAAAAGATCCGAACGCCTTTATCGACGGATTGAACAAGGGCACAGCGAAAATTCCAGGTAATGAAGTGTTCAACAACTGGAGCAAATTGTTTGACCTGACCTTGCAATATGGTAACAAAAACCCGCTGCAAACCGACTACAACACACAAGTAACGGATTTTGCAACAGGTAAAGCGGCTATGATGCAGCAAGGTAACTGGACGCAAGTACAAATTACCAAAACGAATCCAGACCTGAAAGTCGGCTTCTTGCCAATGCCGATCACAGACGATGCTGCAGCAACAGATAAGTTGCTTGTAGGCGTTCCGAACAACTGGGTTATCAACAAGAACTCCGCTGTGAAAGACGAAGCGAAGAAATTCTTGAACTGGTTGGTTACATCCGAAACAGGTAAAAAATACATCACTGATGAATTCAAGTTCATCCCTGCTTTCAAATCCATTCCTGCTGATGAGAAAGTACTTGGACCTTTGGCTGCTGACATCATCAAGTACAGCAAAGACGGCAAAACACTTAGCTGGAACTGGTTCAAATTCCCAGGCGGTGAAGCTTCCAGTAAGAAATTCGGCGATATTATGCAAGGTTATGTCGCGAAGAAATATACGAAAGACCAAATGCTGGATGAGTTCCAGAAAACATGGGATAGCCTTAAGAAGTAACTCCATAACGGTCAAATCCAAAGCCTCAGCGCCAATGCTGGGGCTTTTTGCCGTTTAACAGAAGCGGGCGGGGCTGGTACAATGGGAAAGACTGGTTGACTGGAGGGTGTCCCTGAACGATGAATATGAACCTAAGATGTTGGCTTAAGATGAAACGAAATGATCTCCCCGCTGAGAAGCGATTGTCGCGGGAAGCGGTTATTTCATTAATTATCCATTCCATTTTTCAGTTTGGCGCCTCGATGTCAGGAGTGTTTTTGAATCTGTATTTATGGCGCTTAACGCATAGTCTCTACATTAACGGTACGTACAATATTGTGATCTACGTGCTTACGCCGATCGGTTTTGCGCTCGGGGGCTGGATCGTCAAAAAGAAAGACCGGATGGTTTCTTATCGTTTAGGGATTATGCTAATCGGCATTTTTTATTTGGTCGTTATCATCGCCCAAGAAAAACTAGTTCCTTATTATATTCTGTTTGCCGTCTTCAATGGACTGGCTGCCGCTTTTTATTGGGTAGGCTATTTGACGCTGATGTACGACGTTTCCACCGAGCAGAACCGGATTCGCTACTTGGCCTTTAATATGATATTTTTTACGGCTGCGACACTTGGCGGGCCCGCGCTTGCCGGCGTGATCATTCGGCTGCAGGAAGGGCTGCGCGGGTACACCATCGTGTTTTCCATCGCTTTTTGCATGTTCCTGCTTGCAACGATCATTTCGCTCCGCATCAAAGCCGCCGGTGGTCATCACAAAGTGTACTATTTAAAGTTCGCCGGGCTGCTGATGAAGAAAAACCGGATTTGGTTAAGAAGCTTGCTCGGCTTCTTTGGCATGGGACTGCTGCAAGGCATCATGCTGTTTCTGCCGAATATTTTGCTATTTAAGACAGTCCCGCGGGAGGACATTGTCGGCTATTTGGGTGTGCTCTATTCGAGCCTGAGTATCGTCATGGCTATGATCATTTCCAAATATGCCAAAGCTGACAGGGCGCGTCTGTATTTAGCCATTTCAACCGTGGGTTTTCTTGTCGGTTCCTCCTTATTATTAGGAAGCATGAACGTATGGACCGTTGTCAGCTTCATGATTTTATACTCCCTCTTTGCGCCCCTGCAGGGGAACACGATGACAGGTTATTATTACGGGCTCATCAGCAAGCTACCGCTAAAAGGAGAGCTGAAAGTCGAAAGTGTCGTCATACGCGAGGTGTTCCTTAATATCGGCAGGGTCATCTCGATCTACTGTCTCATTTCGTTCGGCAGCGGGTTGGATGGCGGTTGGATTCCGTGGATTTTGATTATCGCATCGCTGACACAAATGGCCTTGATCTGGTCGGTGAGCACGAAACCGTCACGCAAAGAGGTGGAGCTTTATTCCAAAAAGCAGGGGATCAGCAAATAGCCGGCTGCGCGGGTGGAGAGGCCAAAATGGCCGCATGGCAGCGCTCTGTTTCGGGTACTTTAACTAGGAGTACACTGGGAAAGAGGGCGCGCAAGCTTATGAAGCAATACGATAGCATTATCGTTGGCGGGGGGATCGCCGGACTGCAAGCGGCCATTCAATTGGGCAGATACGAGCATCAAGTGCTCGTTATCGATGCCGGTTACGGCCGTTCTACGCTTTGCCGCAGCTATCACAACATTTTGGGCTGGCCTGACGGCATATCGGGTGAAGAGCTGCGTCAGATCGGACGGCAGCAAGCGGAGAAGTTAGGCGTCCAGTTCTTCCCAGATGAAGTTGTCCATGCGGTGGCAAAAGGCAAACCAGGCGAGGGCTTCGAGCTTTGGGGAAAGTCAGGCAAAGGATTCGAAGCCAAGACCGTGCTGCTGGCTACGGGTTTGATCGATCGGATGCCGGAGATCAGCGGACTGAAGCCTTGCTTGGGGTTAACGGTGTATGTATGTCCGGATTGCGATGCTTACGAAATCAAAGGCTTGCGGACCCTTGTCATGGGTTCTGGTGCGGCTGGGGCCAACATGGCGCTGACCATTAGCCCGCGTACCCAAGAGTTAACCTACATTAATCATGAACTGCGTCCGGTGCAAAAAGAGATTTTGAGTGAGCTTCAGCAAAAAGGCATCGTTTATATAGCCGAGGAAATCGAGGAAGTAATAGCCGGATCAAATGGCAGCTTTCACGGAGTCCGGCTTATGAGCGGCAAAAAAATCGAAGCGGACCGCGGTTTTATCGCATTTGGCGGAAATGAAGTGAAGTCGGATCTAGCCCGGCAGCTGGGCGCAGAAAGAATGGAGAACCGCCACATCGTCACCGATCCCCGGAGCAAAATGACGAGTGTGCCTTTCGTATGGGCTGCCGGGGATGTGGGTGTGCATGCTGAACAGGTGACCATTGCTATGGGCGAAGGGGCGCAAGCAGCGATCTGGATGAATAAAGCGCTGCTGATGATGAAAGAAGAAGCGAACTTGCACAGCGTGCTAGCTCGCTCCTGAATGGTCATCCGGTGAATCAGGGCCGGACTGGAAACCCGCTGCCACATGTGCATATTCGGCAAGCGCCTTCTCGCCGAGCGCTGTGAGATGATAAATGCCGCGGCTTTGGCGGATAAACCAGCGATAGTAGTTTTTTTGCAGCAGGGAGCTGACCGCTTTGTTGCCGGTGAACTCGCGGAGTTGGCGGGGACTGAGCGGCCCGCGCTCGCGCATGAGGTAGGCGCAGTGGAGTGATTTCTCGCGGTATGCGGTCATCAGCTTTTGCTGTGAGCTGCCTCCTACGTTATAATCGCCGCTCCGCTCGTGAAATTCATGAACGACTTGCATCGCCGCCCGTTTGTTGTGGCGTAATTGATAAGGCGTTGGCTCGCAGACGACATCGACTGCGGGCTTTTTGCGTTTATAGAATTGTACGGTCATGATGCCCAGCCCCAGCATCCGGCATAATCGGCGAATGTCTTCCCATTGCAGGCGATGCGGGGCTCTCCCTTTATTAGGGAGTTCAAAAGCGACATACACCTGGTCGGTCAGCCGCAGCCGGTCAATCCCCTGAACAAGCAGCGGTATATTGAAGCTCTTCTTCAATTCAACAACGACCGGCGGCTCCTCCCCGCGGATTGCCACCAAATCACAATGTTTCACCTCGCCTCGCACCGTATAGCCGCGCTCTTCAAAATATTGTTTAATCGGAGCATAAAGCTCCGTTTCCGTTTGAATGGCCATTTGCAATCTGCGCCTCCAATTTCATCCCATCCTGCTTACATCCGAAGCCGTCAGAATGAATATCATTATATCACAGCTTCTGCTAGAATAGAGATAGAGTAACTTGTACGTACATGTTGAAGGTGAAAATGGGGAGGATGACAGATGATGAATGAGCATGTAAATGGAATTTCAACTGAACGTGCAAACCAAACCTTGAGCCAGACTGTGAACCGAATTGAAAACCAGACTGTAAACCAGGGTGCGGACCAGGGTGCGACTCAGACTGAAAATCAGACAGCAGAGCAGACAGCTGCGAATCAGATTGAAAACCAGACAGCAGAGCAGACTGCAACCCAGACAGCAAACCAGACAGCAAACCAGGCAAATCAGACTGCGAGCCAGACTGCAAATGGAGCCTTGAGCTTGGATGCCTGGCTCGGACGGAGTTTTGACTGTGCTTGCGGCCGCAGGCACGAGGTGCCCATTCAACACATCGTCATTGAGCGGGGAGCTTTGGGGGCTGTGGCCGGCTATGCGCAGAAATCCGGCTACAGGCATGTGACACTTGTCGCGGATAGGAACACGCTGCAAGCGGCGGGAACTCAGCTGCGCGAGCTGCTAGAGGACGCGCAGGTTGAGGTCTCCGTCAGCGTAATCCGCGAGAACGAACTGGGGGAAGTTGCGGCTGACGAGGAAGCGATCGTGCAGGTACTGCTCGATACGCCGCTCGCCTCGCAGGCGATTGTCGCCGTGGGTGCAGGCACCATTCACGATATTGTACGCTTTGTCGCGCATCGGACGAGCCGGCCGTTCTTGTCTGTGCCGTCGGCGCCTTCCGTCGACGGCTTCGCTTCTGTTGGCGCGCCGCTCATCGTCCGCGGCTTTAAGATGACAATCCCGGCTTGCGCGCCCGAGGCGATCTTTGCCGACCTCGCGCTGCTGGCGCAGGCGCCGCAAGCGATGGTCGCCGCCGGCTTCGGCGACATGCTCGGCAAGCACACGTCGCTTGCCGATTGGTCGCTGGGCCGTGTGCTGCTCGGCGAGCATTACTGCGAGCTGAGCGCTCGCTTGACCCTGGAGGCCGTGGAGCTGTGCACGGACCACCTGGATGAGATTGCGCAGCGCACCGAATTCGGCATGCGCAAGCTGATGGAAGGCCTGCTGCTCTCAGGCCTCTCCATGCTGCTGGTCGGCCACTCGCGGCCGGCCTCTGGAGCCGAGCACCATCTCTCCCATTATTGGGAGATGGTGCTCCTGCGGCAGCGCCGCAAGGCGATGCTGCACGGCGCGAAGGTCGGCGTGGCGACGGTGCTGATGGCGCAGCGCTATCAGGCGCTGCAGGAGCTGTCGGCGGGCGAAGCAGCCGCCCGCCTCGAGCAGCGCGAGGTCCCCGGCAGAGAAGCGGATGCGGCACGCATCCGGCACGCCTTCGGGGACCTCGCGGAGCAGGTCATCGCCGAGAATTTCTCCGGCGATGACGATGCGGATGCGCGCTCGCTGAAGGCGCGCATCGTGGAGCGTTGGGGCGATGTGCAACAGATCGCCCGGGCGGTCCCTGCCCCTGAGCAGCTGAGCGCTTGGCTCGAAGCTGTGCAGGGACCGCTGACGCCCGAGCAGCTCGGCGTGGAGCCTGAGCTGCTCGCGGCGTCACTAGCGGATGCGCTGTTCGTGCGCAACCGGTTCACGATTTTACGCCTGCAGCGCTTGCTTTAGGCGGGAAATGGCAGCTGCGCCCCCTAGGAGCGCCAGCGAGGCTTTGCAAGGTGATAGCGGAAGAGTGTTTCCGCTATCACCTTTTTTTTGCTCGCGCGGTGGGAAATAACGGAAGACCAGTTCCGTTATTTGCTCTCTCGAAGCCTCGCACAAGGCTTTGTAAGGAGATAGCGGAAAAGTATTTCCGCTATCTCCTTTTTTTCGCCCGCGTGGAGCGACATAACGGAAGAACAGTTCCGTTATGTGCCCCCTTGGAGTGCCGGTGCTGAGCGAGTTTTAGATATCCTG
>Ga0209566_100598_pt1 | contig 22584 bp, 22 predicted proteins | sample Araplavi_mTSA_r2_2_FD_184287 | JGI IMG/M metagenome (GOLD analysis project Ga0209566, IMG submission 184287) | Arabidopsis root microbial communities from North Carolina, USA - plate scrape CL_Cvi_mTSA_r2 (SPAdes) (version 2) | ecosystem: Host-associated > Plants > Roots > Endosphere | place...
CGCGAGTGCGAACAGCGCGGGCAGCGCCAGCACGGCGGTCAGCCAGAACACCGCACGCGCGGAGAAGTATTCGCCGGTGAGCCCCATCAGGCCTGCCGCGACCGCGCTGCCGATCGATGCCCAGCGCGCGTTGCGGCCGAGCCGGTCGCCGAGGTCGGCGCGGCCGACGAGCGAGAACGAGATCGCGGCCATCGCCGGCACGAGCATGCAGCTCGCGAAACCGTGGAACACCTCGGCGGCGATCACCGGCACGATCGTCGGGCTCGACGCGAGCAGCACCGCGGACAGGATGATGGCCGCGATCGCCCACGCGGCCGCGCCTTTCTTGTTCTTCAGCGCATCGACGGCCGCGCCGCCCGGCACCTGGCTGACCATCGCGCTGATCGTGCCGATCGACAGCACCATGCCTATCTCGCCCTGCGTCCACTTGTGCGACGCGAGGTAGGACGCGATGAACGGACCGAACCCTGTTTGAACGTTTGCAACGAAGAAGTTGAGCCAGTCGAGGGACCGGAGACTGCGTACGCTGACGGAATGCTTGATCGTCATCGGGTCGCACTCGCAGACGAAGCCGGTGCCGGGGCAACGGGCGGGTAGACCGCGACGATCGGCTTGTCGGCCGCGTAGGGCGGCGACGCCTTGATCTGTGCGTCGTTCAGGTCGAGCTGCGGACGCAGCGCCTTGTCGCGCGTGACGAAGCGCAGCGCGCCCCAGCTCGCGGCGATCGAACGGCGGTCGGTATTGACGAGCCCGCCGAGGTCGAGCACGACAGCCTGCGGCTGCGACGCGCGGTCGATCAGCACGTCGACGATGCGGCCGATCTTCGTGCCGTTCGGGCGCTCGACGTCGCTGTCGAGCAATGGCAGGCGCGTCGCGGGCGAGGCCGCGGCCGAACCCGACAGCGGCACGGCCTTGGGCCGCGCGGCCGGCGGCAGGTCGCCCGACGGCACGTCGAGCACGATCGGCTCCTGTTTGCCGCCCGGCGTGAAGCGGAACACGTTCCACGGGAAGATGACCTTGCGGTCGCCGACGCCCATGAAGCCCTGCAGGTTGACGACCATCTCGCGCGGCTTGCCGCTCGCGTCGGTCACCATGTCGACCGCGCGGCCGATCACCTTGCCGTTGCGGCGCGCGACTTCGCTGTCGAGCAGCGCATGGATCTGCGTGCGGTCGAGCGGGCGCGTCGCGACGATCGGCGCGGGCGGAGGAGGCGGCGGAGTCGGCGATTCGGGGCGCTGCACGGGCTTCGGCCGCGTGACTTCGCGGTGCGGCTTTTTCGGCGCTTCCGGCCCTTCCGGCTGCGTCGGCGCCGGCACGGGCGGCATCGTCAGCGGTTCGCCGGCGGCTTCCTGGATGGGCTCGACGAGCGCCTCGCTGATCGGCGCGGGCGGATTCTGGACCGGCAGCAGCCCGCAGCCGGACAGCAGCGCGGCGGCGGCGAGAATCAGGAAGACCGTCGAGGACGGCAACGACTTGCGGGATGCGGGAAACGGAAGTCCGCCGCTCATTGACACTCACTCCATGGGTCGGGGGCGGCCCGAGGGCACGCGGCTGGCGATGGATGGCGGGTGCGGGCGGCGCACCACGCGAGGGGAGATTTTAACGTGTCTTCCTTTCAGGGCCGATTTCGACGGCTTGCTGGAGGCGGACTGTCGGGAAAAGGTAGGGATCGGCGGCGGTCGCGTCGCCGTGGGGCGACGGGGAAGCGACCGGGCGAGGGGCCGTGCGCATGGGTGCCGGCCCGGCCTGCCGCCGTCATGGCGGGCAGGCGCGGGCGCTGCATGAATGCAGGGGGAAACCGGGCGTCAGGCTTCCGGGTACCACGCGTCGGAGAATTCGCTGACCTGCACGTCGGTCAGTTCCGGACGGGCGGCGAGCCAACCGCGCACGAGTTCGCGATCGGCGTCGGTCGTCGTGCCGCGCGGTGCGCCGGAGATCACGTACGCGCCGATGCCTTCGTCCGCCGACGCGACGGTCAGCAGACCGTTCGCTTCGACGAAGTCGATGAACGCGTCGATCAGCTGGCCGCGTTCGAGGTCGGTCAGTTCATTGCGGTAGTGCGCGGTTGCGTTGAACGCGAGTTCCTGGAATTCGCCGATGTGGAGTTTCTTGCGCTGGCGGCGGTTGTGGCCTTGGCTCATGGTGTGTGGTGAGTGAATGAGAGGGGAATGGATCGTGCGGCCGGCGGCGGCAGCGAAAGGATGACGCATGGCGCCGTCTCGATCGCGTGTCATCGCGGAGGCGATCGTGAAACCATTCGTGAACATTGACGCGATGGGCGTTTCGTGATGCGGCTTGGCCCGGCGGCTCATCGCGCGCATGACCGAATGATACAGGGACGGCGGGCTGCCTCGGCTTTGCGATGGTCGGCGGCTACTCGAACGACAACGAAGGTCGCATGTCGGACGATCGCAATGCGTTCATTGGACGTATCGATCTCGAGGCGGGCGGCCTGTTTTTCCGGTGTTCTGAAATGCCGACCGATACGTGGGAAAAGCTGGGCGCATTCACACGCGAAGAACTGGGTCGCCCGTTGTTCGGCGGCGAACTGAAGATCGCTCCGTCGTCACGCCTCGAAGAGGATCTGTATGTGACCGGAATCGACGCAATCGAATTTATCGACAAGTGGGCCGAAACGTTTGGCGTGCAGGCCGGCGATTTTCCCTGCGGCCGCTATTTCGGCCCGGAGGAACAGGCTAGGGTGACGACGTTTCTCGCGATGTTTTCCGAGCGTTATCGCAAACCACCGCGCGTGTCGTTGACGCTCGGCATGCTGGAGGAAGCGATGCGGCTCGGCCGTTGGGACAGCAATGCGATCGAGCCGGCCGCAACGCTAACCGCTCACACGAAATAACCGGACTCGAACGGCCGTTACATCAGCACGATGTCGTACTGCTCCTGGCTCAAATTCGACTCCACCTGCAGCGACACCGGCTTGCCGATAAAGTCGATCAGCATCGCGAGATGTTGCGATTCCTCATCGAGGAACAGGTCGATCACCTGCTGCGCGGCGATCACGCGGAATTCGCGCGGGTTGAATTGTCGCGACTCACGCAGGATCTCGCGCAGGATGTCGTAGCACACGGTACGCGACGTTTTCACCTGGCCCTTGCCCTGGCAGGTCGGGCACGGTTCGCACAGCACGTGCGCGAGCGATTCGCGGGTGCGCTTGCGCGTCATCTCGACGAGCCCGAGCTGCGAGAAGCCGTTGACCGTCACGCGCGTGCGGTCGCGCGACAGCGCCTTCTTCAGCTCGGACAACACCGCGTCGCGATGCTCGGCGTTCTCCATGTCGATGAAGTCGATGATGATGATCCCGCCGAGGTTGCGCAGCCGCAGCTGCCGCGCGATCGTGTGCGCGGCCTCGAGGTTGGTCTTGAAGATCGTGTCGTCGAAGTTGCGCGCACCGACGTAACCGCCCGTGTTCACGTCGATCGTCGTCATCGCCTCGGTCTGGTCGATCATCAGGTAGCCGCCCGACTTCAGGTCGACACGGCGCGACAGTGCGCGCTGGATCTCCGTCTCGATGTTGTACAGGTCGAACAGCGGCCGTTCGCCCGTGTAGTGGTGCAGCTTCGGGCTCACGGCCGGCGTGAACTCGGCCGCGAATTCGGACAGGCGCTGGTAGGTCTCGCGCGAATCGACCTGGATGCGCGTCGTGTCGTCGTTCGCGAAATCGCGCAGCACGCGCTGCGCGAGATCGAGATCCTGGTACAGCAGGCTCGTCGCCGGCAGCCGCTGCGCCTGCCCGACGATCGTCGCCCACGTCTTGCGCAGGTACGTGACGTCGCCGGCGAGTTCGTCGGAAGTCGCATCCTCGGCGATCGTGCGCACGATGTAGCCGCCTTTCTCGTCCGGCGGGATCACGGCGGTCAGCCGCGCGCGCACGGCCTCGCGCTCGGCCTCGCTCTCGATCTTCTGCGAGATGCCGATATGCGGCTCCTGCGGCAGGTAGACGAGCGTGCGGCCCGCGATGCTGACCTGCGTCGACAGCCGGGCGCCTTTCGTGCCGATCGGATCCTTGATCACCTGGACCATCAGCGTCTGGCCCTCGAACACGGTCTTTTCGATCGGCTGGTGCGGCGTGCCCGACTGCGGCTCGCCCGCGAGGCGCGGATGCCAGATGTCGGCGACGTGCAGGAACGCCGCGCGCTCGAGGCCGATGTCGATGAATGCCGACTGCATGCCGGGCAGCACGCGCACGACCTTGCCGAGATAGATGTTGCCGACCCGCCCGCGCGACAGCGTGCGCTCGACGTGAAGCTCCTGCACCGCGCCTTGCTGGACGAGTGCGACCCGCGTTTCCTGCGGCGTGAGGTTGATCAGGATTTCTTCGTTCATGGTGGGATTCAGAAGGCGACACGCGCGGCGCGCAACAGCGCCGCGGTCTCAAAAAGGGGCAGACCCATGATACCTGAATGGGAACCGTCGATTCGCTCGATGAACTCGGCGGCGCGCCCCTGGATCGCGTACGCGCCGGCCTTGCCGAACGGCTCGCCCGATTCGACGTAGCGTGCATACGCATCGCGCGACGCGGCCGCGAAGCGTACCGACGAACGCGACAGCGCGGGCGGCAGCAGTTGGCCGTCGGCATCGATCACGGCGACGGCCGTCAGCACTTCGTGTTCGCGGCCCGCGAGGCGGGTGAGCATCGCGAGCGCGTCGTCGGCGTCGGCCGGCTTGCCGAGGATCGCGCCGTCGATCGTGACGGTCGTATCGGCGACCAGCACCGGCGAGGCCGGCTTGCCGCTCGCGACGAGGCGCGCACGCGCGGCCTCGGCCTTGGCGACGGTCACGCGCCGCACGTAGGCATCGGCGGCTTCGCCGGGCAGTTCGGCCTCGAGCGCTTCGGCGTCCTCGTCGGGGCGCGGCAGCAGCAGCTCGAAGCGTACGCCGAGCTGCTGCAGCAGCTCCTGGCGGCGCGGGCTTTGTGAAGCGAGGTAAAGGGTGGGGAAAAGTGCGGGGGGCGTGCTGGACGGCATGGTGTCGTTATCTCGGTGAGCGCGCGAGGCGCGCGTCTCGAGGACGACACGTCATGCGCGGTGGTAGGGGTGATTCTGCGTGATGCTCCACGCCCGGTAAAGCTGTTCGGCGAGCAGCACGCGCACCATCCCGTGCGGCAGCGTCATGCTCGAGATGCGCAGCAGCACGTCGGCACGTGCTTTCAGTTCCGGATCGAGCCCGTCGGCACCGCCGATCACGAACGCGACGTCGCGGCCGTCCTGCTGCCAGCCGGGCAGCGCCTGCGCGAGCTGCATCGTGGTCCAGTCGCGGCCGCGCTCGTCGAGCGCGACGAGGCGCGCGCCCTTCGGCAACGCGGCCTCGATCTTCTGCCGCTCGGCCGCCATCACGCTCTCGGCGCTGCGGCCGCCCGAACGCAGTTCGGGCTTGATCTCGCGCAACTCGATGCGCAGTTCCGGCGGCATCCGCTTCGTGTATTCGTCGAAGCCGGACGCGATCCAGCCCGGCATCTTGTGGCCGACCGCAAGAATGAAAAGCTTCATCGGGAGACGCGTAACGACTCGGGGCTCAACGGCGGCGGGCGGCCGTCTTGCGCGCCGGGCGTGCGGGCGCGGCTTCTTCCTCGTCCTCGTCGCCTTCGCTGGCCGTGGCGAAGCCGTTCCCCTTGCCGCCGCCGAGCTTCATCCGCACGGGCTTGTCGCCCCAGATTTCCTCGAGGTTGTAGTACTGGCGCAGGGCCGGCTGCAGGATGTGCACGACCGCGTCGCCGCAGTCGACGAGCACCCATTCGCCGGTGTCTTCGCCTTCGGAGCTGACGATGTCGCCGCCGGCTTCCTTGACCTTGTCACGCACGCTCGACGCGAGGGCCTTGGTCTGGCGGTTGGAGGTGCCCGAAGCGACGACCACGCGGTCGAACAGTTCGGTCAGGTGGCTGGTGTTGAACACCTTGATGTCTTGCGCCTTGACGTCTTCGAGGGCGTCGACGATCACGCGCTGCAGTTTGCGAATATCCATGGATTCAGGAATGGTAGAGGCGATGTTGAAGAATATAGGCCCATACGGCGGCCGGCACATGCTCGGCCGATGCGTCGGGCATTTGCGCATGGCGCGCGATGCATTCGCGCAGGTGTGCGCGGATGTCGGTCGCGGCGATGTCGAACGAAAGGGTCGTATCGATCAGCAGGTGCCCGCCCGGCGTGGCCTTCAGCACGTCGGCGCCGGCCTGCCGCGCGGCGATTTCCCGCGCGACGTCCGGCGGCGCCGCGCCGAGATCGAAGCCCGGGCGCGTCGACACGCAGATGTGCGCGTAGTCGAACAGCGTGCGCCAGTCGCGCCACGTGTCGAGGCGCACGAGCTGGTCGGCGCCGATCAGCAGCGACAGCGACGCGTCCGGGCCGATCCGCGCGCGCCAGCGCGCGAGCGTCTCGACCGTGTAGGTCGGGCCGGCGTGCTCGATCTCGTCGGTGGCGACGGTCACGGTCACGCCCGGCAGGGACAGCGAGCCGGCGGCCGCGCGGGTCATCGCGAGCCGATGCTCGGCGGCCGACACGTCGCGTTTCTGGTACGGCTGCCCGGCGGGCAGCAGCACGAGTTCGGTCAGGCCGAGCAGCCCGGCGAACCGGCGCGCGAGCGCGAGATGGCCGTCGTGGATCGGGTCGAAAGTGCCGCCCAGCAGGCCGATACGACGCGGCAGCGGGGCGGGGCGGGCGATGGTGTCCAGAAAAACGTGTCCTGTTCTTGGGGCGGCGGGGCGCGGCGGGCTCAGACCCAGTCGCGCGGCACGAGGAACTCGCTCAGGCGCGCTTCCGGCGAGCCCGGCTCGGGCTGCCAGTTGTAGCGCCAGTTCGCGACCGGCGGCATCGACATCAGGATCGATTCGGTCCGGCCGCCGCTTTGCAGGCCGAACAGCGTGCCGCGGTCGAACACGAGGTTGAATTCGACGTAGCGGCCGCGCCGGTAAGCCTGGAAGTCGCGCTCGCGCTCGCCGTACGGCAGCGCGGCACGACGCTCGACGATCGGCAGGTAGGCGTTCAGGAACGCGTCGCCGACGCCTTGCATCATCTCAAACGAGCGTTCGAATCCGGGCTCGGAGAAATCGTCGAAGAAGATCCCGCCGACGCCGCGCGTCTCGTTGCGGTGCTTCAGGAAGAAATACTCGTCGCACCACGTCTTGAAACGCGGATAAAGCTCGGCGCCGAACGGATCGAGCGCGTCCTTGCAGGTCTGGTGGAAATGCCGCGCGTCGTCCTCGAACGGATAAACCGGTGTCAGATCCATCCCGCCGCCGAACCAGAAGACCGGCGCCTCGCCGGGTTTCGTCGCGATCAGCATCCGCACGTTCATGTGCACGGTCGGGCAGTACGGATTGCGCGGGTGCAGCACCAGCGACACGCCGAGCGCCTCGAAGCCGCGGCCGGCCAGCTGCGGACGCGCGGCGCTCGCCGACGGCGGCAGCGCGTCACCCGCGACGTCGGAAAAACCGATCCCCGCGCGCTCGAACACGCGGCCGCCTTCGAGAATCCGCGTGCAGCCGCCGCCGCGCAGGCGCTCTTGCGGCCCGCGCTGCCACGCATCGGTCGCGAGCGGCGTGCCGTCGAGCGCACCGAGCGCGTCGGCGATGCGTGTCTGCAGGCCCTGGAGGTACGTGCGCACGCGCGTCACGTCGTAGGTCGAATCGGTCATGTCTGGACTGGGTGCCCCTGTGCGAAGCGGGGGCCGTAAAAAAGGCATCTGCCGGGCATTCTATCGAACCCCGGCAGAGGACCCGCCGCCGCGCGCGGGCGGGGCGGCGGTTGCAACGTTACGCGCTCTTGCGGTTGAGCGCGCGGAAGCCGATGTCGCGGCGGTACTGCATGCCTTCGAAATTGATCTGGTTGATCGTGTCGTACGCATGCTGCTGCGCTTCGCGCACCGAATCGGCGAGGCCGACCACGCACAGCACGCGGCCGCCGGACGTCGTCAGCTTGTCGCCGTCGAGCGTCGTGCCCGCATGGAACGTGACCGCCTGTTCGGTCTCGGCCGGGATCCCGTTGATGCGGTCGCCCTTGCGCGGCGCGTCCGGATAACCGTGCGCGGCCAGCACGACGCCGAGCGCGGTGCGGCGGTCCCAGTCGAGCTCGACCGTGTCGAGCGTGCCCGCGATCGCCTGCTCGACGACCTTCGAGAAATCGCTCTTCAGGCGCGCCATGATCGGCTGCGTTTCCGGGTCGCCCATCCGGCAGTTGAACTCGAGCGTGCGCGGATTGCCTTCCTTGTCGATCATCAGGCCCGCATACAGGAAGCCCGTGAAGCGGATGCCGTCCTTCTCCATCCCGCGCACGGTCGGCATGATGATCTCGCGCATCACGCGTGCGTGCATCTGCGGCGTGACGATCGGCGCGGGCGAATACGCGCCCATGCCGCCGGTGTTCGGGCCGCGATCCTCGTCGAGCAGGCGCTTGTGGTCCTGGCTGGAAGCCAGCGCCAGCGCGTGCTTGCCGTCGACCATCACGATGAAGCTGGCTTCCTCGCCGTCGAGGAATTCCTCGATCACGACGCGCGCGCCGGCGTCGCCCAGCTTGTTGCCCGACAGCATCATGTCGACGGCCTGATGCGCTTCTTCCAGCGTCATCGCGACGACGACACCCTTGCCGGCCGCGAGGCCGTCGGCCTTCACGACGATCGGCGCACCCTTCGCGTCGATGTACGCGTGCGCGGCGGCGACGTCGGAGAACGTTTCGTACTCGGCGGTCGGGATGCCGTGGCGCTTCATGAACGCCTTCGCGAAATCCTTCGAGCTTTCGAGCTGCGCGGCTTCGCGGGTCGGGCCGAAGACCTTCAGGCCGCGTGCGCGGAACAGGTTGACGATGCCGGCCGCAAGCGGCGCTTCCGGCCCGACGAGCGTGAACGCGACGCCTTCGCTTTCCGCGAAATCGGCGAGTTCGTCGAGCGCCGTGATGTCGACGTTCTTCAGACGCTCGTCCTGTGCCGTGCCGCCATTGCCGGGCGCGACGTAGACCATCTGGACGCGCGGCGACTGCGCGAGCTTCCACGCCAGCGCATGTTCGCGGCCGCCGGAACCGACGACGAGTAGTTTCATGGGATTCCCCGCAGACTAGAAAACAGGGCGGCCGGCACGCTCAGGCGCGCCGGCCGCGGATTCGATCGGGCCGCCGCCGCAAAGGGTGCGCGGCGGCCGGCATCTCATTCCTCGACGATGACGGCGTTCGTATACACGTCCTGCACGTCGTCGAGGTTCTCGAGCGCGTCCAGGAGCTTCTGCATCTTCGCTGCGTCGTCGCCGGTGAATTCGACTTCGTTCTGCGGCTTCATCGTCACTTCGGCGAGTTCGGCCTTGAAGCCGCCGGCTTCGAGCGCGTCCTTCACCGCCGAGAATGCCTGCCAGTCGCACAGCACTTCGATCGAGCCGTCGTCGTTCGTGTTCACGTCGTTCGCGCCGGCTTCGAGCGCGGCTTCCATCAGCGCGTCTTCCGACGTGCCGGGGGCGAACAGGAACTGGCCGACGTGATCGAACATGAACGCGACCGAGCCGTCGGTGCCCATGTTGCCGCCGAACTTCGAGAACGCGTGGCGGACTTCCGCGACCGTGCGGGTGCGGTTGTCGGTCAGCGTGTCGACGATGATCGCCGCGCCGCTGATGCCGTAGCCTTCGTAACGGATTTCCTCGTAGTTCGCGCCGTCCGCGCCGCCGACGCCGCGATCGATCGCGCGCTTGACGTTGTCCTTCGGCATGTTCGCGTCGGCCGCCTTGTCGACCGCGAGACGCAGGCGCGGGTTCGAGTTGACGTCGCCGCCGCCGAGGCGCGCCGCGACCTGGATTTCCTTGATCAGGCGGGTCCAGATCTTGCCGCGCTTCGCGTCGGCCGCTGCCTTCTTATGCTTGATGTTGGCCCATTTCGAATGACCAGCCATACCTTTCTCCGTGCCCGGGCGCGCAGCGCGGGCGATTGTTTCAATGTGTCGTTGAGTCGGCGGCCGTGTCGGCGGGCATGAAGCCGCGGGGCCGCGCGTGTCGAGTGGATCGAGATTTTATCACGCGGCGACCGCCGGATCGGGGCCGCCGCGCATGGCCGAACGGCCGGGTGGGCCGCCGCGAGCCGGGCCGCGCGCCGCGCGGCCGTGCCGGGGGCTCAGTTCTTGGTGCCGAACAGGCGGTCGCCCGCGTCGCCCAGGCCCGGCACGATGTACGCGTGCTCGTTCAGGTGCGAATCGAGCGACGCGACGAACAGCTTCACGTCGGGGTGCGCGTCCTGGAACACCTGCACGCCTTCGGGCGCGGCCACCAGTGCGACGAACATGATGTTCGCGGCCGGCACGTTGCGGCGTTTCAGCACGTCGACCGCGTGCACGGCCGAGTAGCCGGTCGCGACCATCGGGTCGCACAGGATGAAGATGCGGTCTTCCAGATCCGGCAGACGCACCAGGTATTCGACCGGGCGATGGTCGTCGGCGCGGTACACGCCGATATGGCCGACGCGCGCGGAGGGCACCAGGTCGAGCAGGCCGTCCGACATCCCGATGCCCGCGCGCAGCACCGGCACGATCGCCAGTTTCTTGCCCGCGATCACCGGCGCGTCGACCTCGACGAGCGGGGTTTCGACCCGCTTGGTGGTAATCGGCAGGTTGCGGGTGATCTCGTAACCCATCAGCAGCGTGATTTCGCGCAGCAGCTCGCGGAACGTGCGGGTGGACGTGTCCTTGTCGCGCATGTGCGTGAGCTTGTGCTGGATCAGCGGGTGATCGGTGATGAAGAGATTCGGGAAACGGCTGTCCTGTTTCATGACGGGGGGTGCCTTGGCGGCAAAAGAGGATCGGGGGCGGGGGCGGGCGTAAGCCGGCCGCGCGCTTATGTCCGCAATTTTACCAAGGCGCGCCGCATGATCCGGATAATATCGACGTCTCACGACAATCCGCGCGCCTGCGCCCGCCCGTTCGCCTGCCTGGCCCGCCCGTGGTCCGGGCGCCGAAGCGGCCGGGCCGCGCCGGCGCGTGTCGCCACCAAGGAATCGACGATGGATCTCGGCATCGAAGGAAAGACCGCGCTCGTGTGTGCGGCAAGCAAGGGGCTCGGTCGCGGCTGCGCGGAAGCGCTGGCCGCGGAGGGCGTGAACCTCGTGATCGTCGCGCGCACGCGCGACACGCTGGAGGAAACCGCGGAGGAGATCCGCGCCGGCGCGAACGTGTCGGTGACCGCGGTCGCCTGCGACATCACGACGCCGGACGGGCGTGCGGCCGCGCTCGCCGCGTGCCCGCAGCCGGACATTCTCGTGACGAATGCGGGCGGCCCGCCGCCCGGCGACTTCCGCGACTTCTCGCACGACGACTGGATCCGTGCGCTCGAATCGAACATGCTGACGCCGATCGAGCTGATCCGCGCGACCCTCGACGGGATGATCGCGCGCCGCTTCGGCCGGATCGTCAACATCACCAGTTCGGCCGTGAAGGCGCCGATCGACGTACTCGCGCTGTCGAACGGCGCGCGCTCGGGGCTGACCGGCTTCGTCGCGGGGCTGTCGCGCAAGGTCGCGGGGCAGGGCGTGACGATCAACAACCTGCTGCCGGGCCTGTTCGACACCGACCGGATCGCGACCACGCTCACCGCGTCGGCGAAGGCGCAGGGCGTGACGGTCGACGAGATGCGCGCGCGGCGCACGAAGGAGATCCCGGCCGGCCGCCTCGGCACGCGCGCAGAGTTCGGTGCGGCGTGCGCGTTCCTGTGCAGCGTGCATGCCGGCTACATCACCGGGCAGAACTGGCTGCTCGACGGCGGCGCATATCCGGGCACGTTCTGACGCGCGTGTCCCGAATCACGATCACGACAACAACCGAACGACGAAGGAACCGGAGATGAGCAAAACCCGCATCGCCTTGATTGCGCACGACGCGAAGAAGGACGAGATCGTCGCGCTCGCGGGCGAATACCGCGCGACGCTCGCGCAATGCCGGCTGGTCGCGACCGGCACGACGGGCGGCCGCATCGCGGACGCGCACGGGCTGGAGGTCGAGCGCAAGCTGTCGGGGCCGCTCGGCGGCGACCTGCAGATCGGCGCGGAACTGGCGGACGGCCGCGTGGACATTGTCGTGTTCCTGCGCGACCCGATGACCGCGCAGCCGCACGATCCCGACATCACCGCACTGGTGCGCGCGTGCGACGTGCACGACGTGCCGGTCGCGACCAACGTCGCGACGGCGCGGATGCTGCTCGACGATCTGGCGCGGAACATGCAGGACCGCTGCTAGGGCCAGCGCAGGCCCTGGCCCGCAGCGTGGCCCGATTGCCCCTGTTGCGGGCAGGGCCATGCACGGACGGCGGTGCCGGGCGAGAATCGTGCGTCGGCGATCCGACCATTTCCCTGACCGACAGACAGACAAGGAGCGAAACGATGCCGAAAGCAATCCGATACGACCAGCCGGGCGGCCCGGACGTGATGAAGTGGGTCGATGTCGAGGTCGGCGAGCCGAAGGCGGGTGAAGTCCGCATTCGGCAGCACGCGGTCGGGCTCAACTACATCGACGTGTATTTCCGCACCGGCCTTTATCCGCAGCCGCTGCCCGGCGGTCTCGGGATGGAGGCGGCGGGCGAGGTGACGGCCGTCGGCGAAGGCGTGACCGCGCTCAAGGCGGGCGACCGCGTCGCGTACGTCGGGCAGCCGCCGGGCGCGTATGCGCAGGAACGCGTGATGCCGGCCGAGCGGCTCGTGAAGCTGCCGGACGGCATCAGCTATGACGACGCGGCGTCGGTGATGCTGCAGGGCCTGACCGCGCACTACCTGCTGCGCCGCACGTACCCGGTGAAGGCCGGCGACACGATCCTGATCCACGCGGCGGCCGGCGGCGTCGGCCTGCTGGTGTGCCAATGGGCGAAGGCGCTCGGCGCGACCGTGATCGGCACGGTCGGCTCCGACGAGAAAGCCGCGCTCGCGAAGGCGCACGGCTGCGATCACCCGATCGTCTACACGCGCGAGAACTTCACACAGCGCGTGAAGGAGATCACGAACGGCGCGGGCGTGCCCGTCGTCTACGACTCGATCGGCAAGGACACCTACATCGGCTCGCTCGACTGCCTCGCGCCGCTCGGCTACTTCGTCAGCTTCGGCAACGCGTCGGGCCCGCTGCCGGCGATCGATTCGAAGGAGTTCTCGTCGCGCGGCTCGCTGTTCTTCACGCGGCCGACGCTGTTCTCGTACATCGCGAAGCGCGCCGATCTCGAATCCGCGGCCGCCGAGCTGTTCGACGTGATCCTGTCGGGCAAGGTGAAAACCAGCATCAACCAGCGCTATCCGCTCGCGGAAGTCGGCCGCGCGCATGCCGACCTCGAGTCGCGCAAGACCACCGGCTCGACGATCCTCGTTCCCTGATACATCCCTTCGTGCCGGCATCATGTCGGCACGCCCTCCCGGCGGGCGGCACCGGCGTGTCGCCCGTCCTGCCCATCGTTCCGCCCGCCGTTCCGCCGCCAGCGTTTACACGTTTTTTATACCCGCCCTGATACCTTTGACCCGTCCTTTACGTGCGTTCCCATAAGGTTCTAGTCGTCTGATTTCGACGATGGAGAACAGAAAAATGGATGGGGTTTTCATCGGCGCACTGGTGCTCTTCACCACGCTGATCCTCGGTTTGGTTGCCGGTTGCGACAAGCTCGTGCAATACGGTCGCGGGGGGCGAGCATGACCTGGATGCTCTGGCTGGCGGGCGCCTCGACGGCACTGCTGTTCGCGTATCTCGTCTTTGCGCTGCTGCGCGCGGAGGACATCGAATGAACGCGAACAACCTGTTTCAGACGCTGCTCTTCGTCGTCGTGCTGCTGGCGGCGGCCGTGCCGGTCGCGCGCTACCTTTCCGCCGTGATGGACGGCAGTTCGCGCGTCGTGCGCGTGTTCGGGCCGCTCGAGCGCGCACTGTACCGCATTGCCGGCGTCGATGCCGGTAGCGAGATGAACTGGAAGCAGTACGCGATCGCGACGATCGCGTTCAACGCGCTCGGCGCGCTGTTCCTCTACGGCCTGCTGCGCCTGCAGGGCTTCCTGCCCGGCAACCCGCAGCAATTCGGCGCGATGACGGTCGACGGCGCGTTCAACACGGCCGTCAGCTTCGTCACCAACACGAACTGGCAGGACTACACGCCCGAGCAGACCGTCAGCTACCTGACGCAGATGCTCGGCCTGACCGTGCAGAACTTCCTGTCGGCGGCGACCGGCATCGTCGTCGTGATCGCGCTGATCCGCGGCTTCGCGCGTCATACCGCGCAGACGATCGGCAACTTCTGGGTCGACCTCACGCGCGTGACGATGTACGTGCTCGTGCCGATGTCGATGATCGTCGCCGCGCTGCTGATGAGCCAGGGCGTGATCCAGAACATGAAGGCGTACCAGGACGTGCCGGTGCTGCAGGCGAGCACCTATGCGGCGCCGAAGCTCGACGCGCAGGGCAATCCGGTGAAGGACGACAAGGGCAACGCGGTCACGGTGCCGACCCCGCTCACGAAGCAGACGCTCGCGATGGGCCCGGTCGCGTCGCAGGAAGCGATCAAGATGCTCGGCACCAACGGCGGCGGCTTCTTCAACGCGAACTCCGCGCACCCGTACGAGAACCCGACGCCGTTCGCGAACTTCCTGCAGATCTTCTCGATCCTGATCATTCCGGCCGCGCTGTGTCTCGTGTTCGGCCGGATGATCGGCGACCGCCGGCAGGGCATCGCGGTGCTCGCGGCGATGACCGTCGCGTTCGTGCTCGCGATCGGCGTCGAGGTGAGCGCCGAGCAGGGCGGCAACCCGACGCTCGCCGCGCTTCACGTCGACCAGTCGACGGGCGCGCTGCAGCCGGGCGGCAACATGGAAGGCAAGGAAACGCGCTTCGGGATCGCGCAGACCGGCATCTTCACGGTCGCGACGACGGCCGCGTCGTGCGGCGCGGTCGACACGATGCACGATTCGCTGACGCCGCTCGGCGGCCTCGTGCCGATGCTGCTGATGCAGCTCGGCGAGGTGATCTACGGCGGGGTCGGCTCGGGTCTCTACGGGATGCTCGTGTTCGCGCTGCTCGCGGTGTTCGTCGCCGGCCTGATGATCGGCCGCACGCCGGAATACGTCGGCAAGAAGATCGAAGCGTACGAGATGAAGATGGTGTCGATCGTCGTGCTGCTCACGCCGCTGCTCGTACTGGTCGGCACGTCGATCGCCGTGCTCGCCGATGCGGGCAAGGCCGGCATCTCGAATCCCGGCCCGCACGGCTTCTCGGAAATCCTGTACGCGTTCAGCTCGGCCGCGAACAACAACGGCAGCGCGTTCGCGGGCCTGACGGTCGGCACGCCGTTCTACAACTGGATGACCGCGATCGCGATGTGGTTCGGCCGCTTCGGCACGATCGTGCCGGTGCTGGCGATCGCCGGCTCGCTGGCCGCGAAGAAGCGCATCGCGGTGACGAGCGGCACGCTGCCGACGCACGGTCCGCTGTTCGTCGTGCTGCTGCTCGGCACGGTGCTGCTGGTGGGCGCGCTGACCTACGTGCCGGCGCTCGCGCTCGGCCCGGGCGTCGAGCACCTGATGATGTGGCTGGGCGCATGACGCGCGGCGACACGTTGAAAAGACTCGAGAGATTGAAGAGATCGCAATGACTCAACATTCCGCAACACGGTCCATGTTCGATCCGACGCTGCTGCGCCCGGCGATCGTGGACTCGTTCAAGAAACTCACGCCGCGCACGCAGTTCCGCAACCCGGTGATGTTCTGCGTGTACGTCGGCAGCATCCTGACCACGATCCTGTGGATCGCGGCGCTCGCCGGCCAGGCCGAGGCGCCCGCGGGCTTCATCCTCGCGATCGCGCTGTGGCTGTGGTTCACCGTGCTGTTCGCGAACTTCGCCGAGGCGCTCGCCGAAGGGCGCTCGAAGGCGCAGGCCGCGTCGCTGCGCAGTGCGAAGAAGGACGTGATGGCGAAGAAGCTCAACGAGCCGCATCCGAAGTCGCCGATCCGCATCACGACCGCGACCGAGCTGCGCCGTGGCGACGTCGTGCTGGTCGAGGCCGGCGACGTGATCCCGGCCGACGGCGAGGTGGTCGACGGTGTCGCGTCGGTCGACGAATCGGCGATCACCGGCGAATCCGCGCCGGTGATCCGCGAATCGGGCGGCGACTTCTCGTCCGTGACGGGCGGCACGCGTGTGCTGTCCGACTGGATCGTCGTCAAGGTCACCGCGAACCCCGGCGAGGCGTTCCTCGACCGGATGATCGCGATGGTCGAAGGCGCGAAGCGCAAGAAGACGCCGAACGAAATCGCGCTGACGATCCTGCTCGTCGCGCTGACGATCGTGATGCTGCTGGCGACGGCAACGCTGCTGCCGTTCTCGATGTTCTCGGTCGAGGCGATGAAGGCCGGCCACGTCGTGACGATCACCGCGCTCGTCGCGCTGCTCGTGTGCCTGATCCCGACGACGATCGGCGGGCTGCTTTCCGCGATCGGCGTGGCCGGGATGAGCCGGATGATGCAGGCGAACGTGATCGCGACGTCGGGCCGTGCGGTGGAAGCGGCCGGCGACGTCGACGTGCTGCTGCTCGACAAGACCGGCACGATCACGCTGGGCAACCGTCAGGCATCGACGTTCGTGCCGGCGCCGGGCGTGACCGAGGAAGCGCTGGCCGATGCCGCGCAGCTGTCGTCGCTCGCCGACGAAACGCCGGAAGGCCGCAGCATCGTGGTACTGGCCAAGGAACGTTTCAACATTCGCCAGCGCGACATGGCGCAGCTGCACGCGACGTTCATCGGCTTCTCGGCGCAGACGCGGATGTCCGGCGTCGATCTCCCCGGCCGCGAGATCCGCAAGGGCGCGGCCGATGCGATCCGCCACTACGTCGAGACGCACGGCAGCCGCTTCCCGGAAGAAGTGCGCCGCGCGGTCGACGAAGTCGCGCGCCGCGGCAGCACGCCGCTCGTCGTGGCCGACCTGCATGACGGTGCGGCGCGCGTGCTCGGCGTGATCGAGCTGAAGGACATCGTGAAGGGCGGCATCAAGGAGCGCTTCGCGGAGCTGCGCAAGATGGGCATCAAGACCGTGATGGTGACGGGCGACAACCGGCTGACGGCCGCGGCGATCGCGGCGGAAGCAGGCGTCGACGATTTCCTCGCGGAAGCGACGCCGGAAACCAAGCTCGCGACGATCCGCGAGCACCAGGCGGCCGGCCGGCTCGTCGCGATGACGGGCGACGGCACCAACGACGCGCCGGCGCTCGCGCAGGCCGACGTCGCCGTGGCGATGAACACCGGCACGCAGGCCGCGAAGGAAGCGGGCAACATGGTCGACCTCGACTCGAACCCGACGAAGCTGATCGAGATCGTCGAGATCGGCAAGCAGATGCTGATGACGCGCGGCTCGCTGACGACGTTCTCGATCGCGAACGACATCGCGAAGTACTTCGCGATCATCCCGGCCGCGTTCGTGACGACGTACCCGCAACTGCGCGTGCTCGACATCATGCACCTGACGTCGCCGGCGTCCGCGATCCTGTCGGCGGTGATCTTCAACGCGCTGATCATCGTCGCGCTGATCCCGCTCGCGCTGAAGGGCGTCACGTACCGGCCGCTCGGCGCCGCGTCGCTCCTGCGCCGCAACCTGCTGGTGTACGGCCTCGGCGGCGTGCTGCTGCCGTTCCCGTTCATCAAGCTGATCGACATGACGCTCGCTGCACTCGGCTGGGCGTGAACCGGCCGCCATTGAAGGAAACATCATGAAAACGTTGATTCGCCCGCTCGTCGTGCTCTTCGTCGTCCTGACCGCCGTGACGGGCCTGGCTTACCCGGCCGTGATGACCGTGTTCGGCCAGGCCGTGTTCCCGTCGCAGGCGAACGGCAGCCTGATCGAGAAGGACGGCAAGCCGGTCGGCTCCGCGCTGATCGGCCAGCCGTTCGATGCGCCGAAGTATTTCTGGGGCCGGCTGTCGGCCACGGCGCCGATGCCGTACAACGCGACCGGCTCCGGCGGCTCGAACCTCGGCCCGCTGAACCCGTCGCTCGCCGACCAGGTGAAGGGGCGCATCGCCGCGCTGCGCGACGCGGGCACCGACATGTCGAAGCCCGTGCCGGTCGACCTCGTGACGGCGTCGGCGAGCGGCCTCGATCCGGAGATCACGCCGGCCGCCGCCGCGTACCAGGTCGAGCGCGTCGCGAAGGCGCGCAACCTGACGCCCGACGCGGTCGCGCAGCTCGTCGCCGCGAACACGACGGGCCGCCAGTTCGGCGTGCTCGGCGAGGCGCGCGTGAACGTGCTGAAGCTGAACCTCGCGCTCGACGCGGCGCAAGCCGCGCACTGAGCGCGTCCGGCAACCGGCGCCCGGCGCGGTCAGCCCGCGCCGGGCGCGCCTTTTCCCGACGGCGCTTGCGCCGTCTTTGCCTTTTGCGGCGATTTGGAACAACAATGCTCGTACTCGCGCGCATCCGGGCGCTCCGCCTTTCTGACGCATGAATCGTCCCGATCCAGACCAACTCCTCGACAAGCTGCAACGTGACGAAGAAAAGCAGCGGCGCGGCCAGCTCAAGATCTTCTTCGGCGCATCGGCCGGTGTCGGCAAGACCTACGCGATGCTGCAGGCCGCGCGCCAGCGCCTGCAGGAAGGCGTCGACGTCGTCGTCGGCATCGTCGAGACCCACGGGCGCAGCGAAACCGCCGCACTGCTCGACGGTCTCGACGTGCTGCCGCTCGCGCGCATCGACTATCGCGGCCGCACGCTCGCCGAATTCGATCTCGACGGCGCACTCGCGCGCCAGCCGCAACTGATCCTCGTCGACGAGCTCGCGCATTCGAACGTGCAGGGCGCACGGCACATGAAGCGCTGGCAGGATGTGTACGAACTGCTCGACGCGGGCATCGACGTCTATACGACCGTCAACGTCCAGCACCTCGAAAGCCTGAACGACGTGGTCGGCGCGATCACCGGCATCCGCGTGTGGGAGACGGTGCCCGACCGCGTATTCGACGCGGCCGACGAAGTCACGCTCGTCGACCTGCCGGCCGAGGAACTGCTCGAGCGGATGCGCGACGGCAAGGTCTATCTCGCGCAGCAGGCCGAGCGCGCGGTGCGCAACTTCTTCCGCAAGGGCAACCTGATCGCGCTGCGCGAACTGGCGTTGCGGCGCACGGCCGATCGCGTCGACGCGCAGATGCGCGAATACCGCGCCGACCGCTCGATCCAGCGCATCTGGCAGGCGCGCGAACGGCTGCTCGTATGCGTCGGGCCGGGCCCCGAGGCGCCGACGCTCGTGCGCGCGGCCGCGCGGCTCGCCGCGAGCCTGAAGGCCGACTGGATCGCCGTCTATGTGGAGACGCCGCGGCTGCAGCGGCTGCCCGACGCGCGGCGGCAGCGTACGCTCGATGCGCTGAAGCTCGCCGCCGAACTCGGCGCGGAGACGGCCACGCTCGCCGGCGCCGACGCGGTCGCCGCGCTGATCGGCTATGCGAAGGTGCGCAACGTGTCGAAGATCGTCGCGGGCGGCTCGCCGAAGGTCGGGCTCGTGCGCCGCTTCGCGCGGCCGTTCGGCGAGCAGCTCGCCGAACGCGCGGGCGACGTCGACCTGATGCTGATCCGTGCGTCCGCGAGCGACGAGGCGCGCGCCGCGCCGCTCGACGCGCGTGCGCGCGACTGGCGCGACGCGTTCGCGCAGTTCGGCACGCATCGCTCGCCGCCGCGGCACTACGCGTATGCGGCCGCGATCTGCGCGGCGATCACGGTCGTTGCGAGCCTCGTGTCCGAGCGGCTCGACCTCACGAACCTCGTGATGCTGTACCTGCTCGGCGTCGTGTTCTCGGCCGTGCGGCTCGGGCGCGGCCCGGGCGTGCTGCAGTCGTTCCTGTCGGTGGCCGCGTTCGATTACTTCTTCGTGCCGCCGCGCATGTCGTTCTCGGTCAGCGACACGCAATACCTGCTGACCTTCTTCGGGATGCTGCTGACGTCGCTCGTGATCAGCCACCTGACGTCGACGCTGACGCGCCAGGCGAGCGTCGCGCAGCGCCGCGAGCGCCGCACCGGCGCGATCTACGCGATGGCGCGTGAGCTGGGCGCGGCGCTGACGACCGAGCAGATCGTCGAGATCGGCAGCCGCCACGTGGGCGAGGTGTTCCGCGCGCGCGTCGCGTTCCTGCTGCCCGACAGCGCGGACAAGGTGCGGCAGAAGATCGAGGAGCCCGACGCGGCCGTCACGCTGACGGGCGCCGACCTCGACAGCGACGTCGGCCAGTGGGTATACGACCAGCAGAAGCCGGCCGGTCGCGGCACGGATACCTTGCCCGCGACGGTCGCGCTGTACCTGCCGCTGAAGGCGCCGATGCGCACGCGCGGCGTGCTCGCGGTCGCGTCACGCGAACCGCGCGAACTCGAGGTACCCGAGCAGCAGCGGATGCTCGATGCATTCGCCGCGCAGATCGCACTCGCGCTCGAACGCGTGCACTACGTCGAGATCGCGCGCGACGCGCTCGTCAACATGGAATCCGAGCGGCTGCGCAACTCGCTGCTGTCGGCGATCTCGCACGACCTGCGTACGCCGCTCACGACGATCGTCGGTTTCTCGTCGATGCTCGCGAACGGACGCGCGGCCGCACAGGGCGGCGACGCCGCGGCGGCCGAGCGCTTCGCGCAGCGCGAGGGCGAACTCGTCGATGCGATTCACGACGAGGCGCTGCGGATGACGGGCATCGTCACGAACCTGCTCGACATGGCGCGGCTGCAGGCCGGCAGCCTGCAGCTCAAGCGCCAGTGGTCGCTGCTCGAGGAAACCGTCGGCGCGGCGCTCGCCGCATGCAAGCGCGTGCTGTCGCGCCATCCCGCGCGCGTCGTGCTGCCGGCCGACCTGCCGCTCCTGCAGATGGACGCGGTGCTGATGGAGCGCCTGTTCACCAACCTGTTCGAGAACGCGGCGAAGTACACGCCGCCCGATACGCCGCTCGAGATCGGCGCGGAGCGCGTGACCGACGACGGGCTGCCGTTCGTGCGCGTGCATGTCGACGATCACGGCCCGGGCCTGCCGGCCGGCATGGAAACGCGGATCTTCGACAAGTTCACGCGCGGCGAGAAGGAGTCGGCGACGCCGGGCATCGGGCTCGGCCTCGCGATCTGCCGCGCGATCGTCGAGGCGCACGGCGGTAAAATCGGCGCGCTCAACCGCACCGCGCCCGACGGCCACGTGACGGGCGCGCGCTTCTGGTTCACGCTGCCGGTCGAGACGCCGCCGGCCGCGCCTGCCGTATCCGACGACGAACCCGAGGTGCCGGGTGCGTCGTCCCCATCCGAGTCATTGCCAGACCATGAGTGAACCCAGCCTGACCGTCGTCCTGATCGAGGACGAAAAGCAGATCCGCCGTTTCGTGCGCGCCGCGCTCGAGGAGGAGGACATCGCGGTGTTCGAGGCCGAGACGGGCAAGCAGGGGCTGATCGACGCGGCGACGCGCAAGCCCGATCTCGTGATCGTCGACCTCGGCCTGCCCGATACCGACGGCCTCGACGTGATCCGCGAGCTGCGCGGCTGGTCCGAGGTGCCGGTGATCGTGCTGTCGGCGCGCACGCAGGAAGAAGAGAAGGTCGCGGCGCTCGATGCGGGCGCCGACGATTACCTGACCAAGCCGTTCGGCGTGTCCGAACTGCGCGCGCGGATCCGCGCGCAACTGCGCCGGCGCAACCAGGGCGGCGCGAACGAGTCGCCGAAGGTGAGCTTCGGCACCGTGACGGTCGATCTCGCGCTGCGCCAGGTGTGGCGCGACGGGGAGATCGTGCATCTGACGCCGCTCGAGTACCGGTTGCTCGCCACGCTCGTGCGCCACGCGGGGCGCGTGCTCACGCACCGGCAGCTGCTGCGCGACGTGTGGGGGCCGTCGCACGTCGAAAGCCACCACTACCTGCGCATCTACATGGCGCACCTGCGCCAGAAGCTCGAGCGCGACCCGGCGCAGCCCGAGTACATCGTCACCGAGACGGGCGTCGGATACCGGCTCGTCGGCGCCGCATGACGGGCCCGGCCGGGCCGCGGCGGCGCACGTGCGCGTGACGTCGCGCGCCGGCAGGGGTTGCGTCGGCGCGACAGTCCCGCGGCCGACGCGCGCGTTGCACACCCGGCGCTCATTCCCCGTTATCCTGACCGCTCCGCGAACGAAAACGAGGAGCGTGCAATGTCCGTCCGTCTGGTCGTCATCTGTGCGCTGACGCTTGCCGCGTCTGGCGCGTTCGCCCAACCGCTGCCGCCCGGGCAGCAACCGCCGTCGTCCCAGCAGGCGACGGCCAATCCCGCATCGGTCAATTGCACCAAGCTCGGCGGCCACCACACGGTACGCAACCTGTCGAGCGGGCAGGTCGGCATGTGCGTGTTCAAGGACGGCCGCGTGTGCGAGGAGTGGGCGCTGTACCGCGACGACCGCTGCGTCGGTGGCGCGACGCCGAAGCGCGTCTCGAATTGACCGGGCCCGGCCGGTCGCGCCCCCGGCCGGCCGCCGGCGTGCCCGTAAGCATCTTGTTATACTCGGCGCCGCCCGGGGACGACCCCGGGACATTCGCTTCAACGGGGACGGCCCCATCCGATACGGAGTACGTCGGGATGGCGTGGGTATGGTTGTTGATTGCCGGTTTGCTGGAAGTGGCCTGGGCGGCCGGCCT
>Ga0209566_100599_pt1 | contig 22571 bp, 28 predicted proteins | sample Araplavi_mTSA_r2_2_FD_184287 | JGI IMG/M metagenome (GOLD analysis project Ga0209566, IMG submission 184287) | Arabidopsis root microbial communities from North Carolina, USA - plate scrape CL_Cvi_mTSA_r2 (SPAdes) (version 2) | ecosystem: Host-associated > Plants > Roots > Endosphere | place...
AGCTGAAACACAGAAGCGTCACAGCGCTGATTGCAAAGCCAGGGACGAGAAAAGGGCGAATCCCGATCCGGTCCACCAGCTTGCCCATCGGGACCAGGCAAATCACCGTGACCGCGCCGCCGGCGATGAGAAACATACTGTACTGAAACGAAGACAGTTTCAGCACTTCTTTGGCGTACAGCGTGAGAATCGGCGTCAGAATACCGAGTGCGAACGTTTGGGCGAACATCGCCGGAAACATTAGCGGACTTACGGACATCGAACGACGTACCTCTTTCATATAGGCCGCTACACGCTGTATGAATGTGCCCTCCCTTCGCTCGGTTACAGCGGCTGCTGTCCGAGCCTTCTCCTCCTCCCGCTTTTGCTTCTTGGGCAGCAGCAAGGCGACGAGGACCACTACGGTCATGCAGCCAAGCAGCAGGCGGAAGGCCGGGCTGTACCGGGAACCGTGTATGAAAAAGTTAATCGCCACAGGCCCGAGCCCCACGCCGGATAACCAGGCCATATAGACGACGCTCATAATCGTTCCCTTCGCTTCATCGCCTGCGACCTCCGTGGTACCGGTTATAACGCAAGGCCATAAAGGCGCTGTTCCGAAACCGAGCAAGGCGCATGCCGCGATCGTCCATATATATTGCGACGTGGTCGCGATGACGACGACAGCTACGAACGTCAGCAGCACACCTGTCAGCATTGTCGAGCGATATCCGATGCGGTCTATTATCCAGCCGACCGGTGTGCGCAGCACGTTATCTCCGATATATTGGGCGGCTAGCGTCCAGCCGATAACGAAGGCCGAAGCGCCGAGCGACGTTTTCATATAAACGGGTAATATCGTGAGCAGCAAGGCTCCCTTCACAAATTCGACAACAAACATGATGACGAGCAATTCCAGGACAAACGGCGAAAATAAGCGGTTTCGCTGCCATTTTTGCAGCAGATTCAACGTTTTTACCCCCTGTTTCCATCATTTTTACGGAATATTGTTAGTTTTTCCGCTTTCTACATAAACTATTTTCAAAAATTTAGCTTGCATGTCAATCTTATTTTGTTATACTTTTTTTGTTTGTTGCAAAGATCGACAAGCAATCCACGATAGAAGGGAAGCGATAATCAGGTGGATCATAACCGTACCCCCCTGTTCTCCGCACTACGTCAGCATGCCGAGAAAAACCCGATTCAGTTCCATATACCTGGCCATAAAAAAGGAGTCGGCATGGACCCGGAATTTCGTTCCTTTATTGGGGACAACGCCCTGTCCATCGACCTGATCAATATAGCACCGCTGGATGACCTGCATCAACCAATGGGCGTGATTGAGGAAGCCCAGAGGCTCGCTGCCGACGCTTACGGCGCCGATCATACATTCTTCTCCGTGCAAGGAACAAGCGGAGCCATCATGACGATGATCATGACTGTATGCTCCGAAGGCGATAAAATTATCGTACCGCGTAACGTACATAAATCCGTGCTGGCCGCGATCATTTTTGTCGGCGCCAAACCGGTCTTCGTGCAACCGATGCGTGACAAAAATCTCGGAATCGACCACGGCATTCCGACCCGCTCCGTGCGCCGGGCGCTGGAGAAGCACCCCGATGCCAAAGCGGTGCTGGTCATTAATCCTACGTACTACGGGGTATGTACGAATCTCAAAGAAATTGTAGATCTCGTGCACAGCTACAATATGCCTGTCCTCGTGGACGAGGCGCATGGCGTGCTGATCCACTTCCACGAGAAGCTGCCGATGTCCGCGATGGAAGCCGGCGCCGATATGGCCGCAACCAGCGTGCATAAGCTTGGCGGCTCCATGACCCAAAGCTCCGTGCTGAACGTGCAGGGCAACCGTGTGAATCCGAAGCGCATCCAGACGATTATCAGTATGCTGACCACGACGTCCACGTCTTATATCCTGCTGGGGTCCCTGGACACGGCGCGCAGACATTTGGCGCTCAATGGCCGCGCCATGGCGGAGCAGACGATCGAGCTTGCTCAATATGCCCGCCGTGAAATCAACGAGGTCTCCAATCTGTATTGCTTCGGCGAGGAGATACTCGGCGAGGAAGCGACGTTCAACTACGATCCGACCAAAATATGCGTGCATGTGCGGAGGCTTGGCATCACCGGGTTTGAAGCGGAGAATTGGCTGCGCGAGCATTACAATATCGAAGTTGAGATGAGCGATATGTACAATATCCTCTGCCTGGTTACTCCGGGCGACACACGTGAGAATGTCGAGACGTTGCTGGAGGCGCTGCGCCAGCTCTCTCATATCAATGACAATGCTACCGATGTGAAAGAAGTCGTTGTCAAAATCCCGGCGATCCCGCAGCTGACGCTGACACCGCGCGACGCGTTCTACGGCGAAACCGAGACGATTCCGTTCAAGGACGCGCACGACCGGATCATCGCCGAGTTCATCTATGTTTACCCGCCGGGCATTCCGATCTTGCTGCCGGGCGAAGTGATTACGCAGGAACTGATCGACTACATCGTCGAGCATGTCGAAGTCGGCCTTCCGGTTAAAGGACCTGAAGACCGCAGTGTTCAATTTGTGAAAGTCATCGTAGAAACGCAGGCGATCTTCTAGCCTGCGTTTTCCCTTTCGGCAAATATTGTAAAACCGTTTACATGGTGCTATGATGAGGGTGACGTTTAGCATACGAGGTGATTAAAGCAATGGCTCAGAGTGCTTATATTAAATTCGTAACAGGCTCCACTGTCCCTGCGTTATCCTTGATCGAGCTAAAGGACAAGCTGCTGCATTACAAGGATCAGCTGGCGTTGACGGCCAGGCAGCTCGGCTGGGAATACGACGATGCCGGATTTCCGTACACGATCGAGACCAAGCCGGAAGGCGAAGGCAGATGGTTCTACCTCAAAGGAAAAACACCGCTCTATAAATACATCGTCATCGGTGTCGGCAGCGAGGGAGAGCAAGAAGAAGCCCGCCATTATGTGCAAGTCGTTCTGCCGGACGACGCGACGCATGGTGACAAGGCAAAAGGCAATGAGTTTTGCAAATATCTCGGAAAACAATTGAAAGCCGAACTTCATCTATTTAATGGCCGCATCATGTACTTTAACCCAAGAAAATAAACTTCTATGTAAACAGAAACCCCCTTCCAGATGCGATCTGTTAGGGGGTTCTTCTCGTATATATAGCTCTTATTCTTCTTCTTGAGCTACAATTTCGTTATAAATGGTCACTACACGTTCCCACTCTTCTTCATCTTCGATATTGATCAAGTACGCGTCTTCGTCTTCTTCTTCAATACGGAAAATGACACCATCTGCCTCAGGATCGTTACGATCGAGTAATACGGCATAAGCTTGCTCTTGAGATTGGAATGTATATACCATTACCATCTCATGCTCTTCACCGTTCTCGTCCGTTACGATAAAAATATCTTCCCCATGTTCGTGATCGTGGTCACAGTCCGGGCCGTGCACATGATCGTGCTTTTGATCGCTCACAGGCAGAACCTCATTTCATTTAATAATTAGTTTCACCTGATTATCGTAACATTTTCGTATGAAGAGGTCAAACCACTTATTGGGAATCACAGGCTATTCAGACTGGATTTGCTTCTCGGAAACAACGGAATACTCGTTCGAGCCTTCTTGTCTCATCGCAAACTTCACTACATAGGTGCCGGACTCGTCAAAGGATACGCCATAGAGTGGAACTTTCAACCAGAACGACTCCTTCGATTCGCTGATCGCCTTCTCCACCGGCGTCACAACGCTCTGCCCGCTTGGCGAAATCACCGATACCTGTACGGAGTTGATCGTCGTCTTCAAATTATCCACTTGGGCAAAAACAATGAAATCGGCTGACTTCCCGCGCTCCACGACACCAAATGGGACGATAGCTGAATCTTTACGCACTTCCGTTGTGAAGAACATATGTACATTGGGCTTATATAGGGAAACCGTTTTGGACGTGTTATCCCATTTCACCAACGCCTGCAGCGCATCGCTAAGCGCACGGAGCGGCAGTACGGTTTTACCATCAACAATTAACGGCGGAACGTCTGAATCGCTAAATTCCGCATTCTGACCGTTAACAACAAGGCGAGCAATGCTAAACCCTTTATAATCCCCCCATACCGATGAGGCCACAACTCCAGCCGTACTTAGTACGAAAAAAACCAGCATCAACGCAAATATACGCTGAACCTTCATCCTCTTAACCTCCAGCTCTTGTGATCAGACTTCTGTATGCATCTTTATACTCCGTAGCTGAGGAAGAGTTGCGCAGGTCTTATATTTTTGAAAAAAAAGAAATGACGCGCTCCGTGTACGCCTCCGGCTGAAGTCTGTACGAACCTACGTGCGCCGCATGGCGGGTGATCCAAAGATCGAAAGCGTCGGGATGCTTGCTCCACATCTCCTGGCTGTTGTTCCACGGAATCGCCGCATCGTCCTCGCTGTGAATCAGCAGCAGCGGCCGCGGGTAGAGCTGATCCACCGCTGCAAGCGCATCCACTTGTCGAGGATCGGCGCCGATTAAGCGCGGCAAAATCGCCAGGATGAGCGGAGTGAACGGATATCGCGGCAGTTTGGACCAAACCGGCAAGTTCGCCCGAAGATACGGACTCAACTGGCTAAACGGGCTGTCGGCGACAACGGCCTGCACGGCAGGCTCCTCGGCTGCAGCCAAAATCGAGGTACTGCCGCCCATCGAGAAGCCGAGCAAGCCTATCTTCCCCTGGACATGCGCTTTGACCCAGTCGATGGCGCCTAGCAAGTCTTCTTTTTCCAAATAGCCAACCGTCGTCAATTGCCCTTCGGATAACCCCGAATTGCGAAAATCGAACATCAGTACATGAAATCCAGCCTGTACCAGCGAGGCGGCCAGTGACAACGCCGGCAGTCCCTTCTCCAGCCGTGTTCCGGCGTAGCCGTGCGATAAGATGATCGTCATCGGCGGCGCCTCCTGCCGGGCGGGCGGTATGTACCAGCCTTGCAGCTCTACATCCCCCTTCCGGCTGGGGAACGCGATCGTCTGCGCCAGCAGGCCGTAATCCTGCGGAGCCTCGTCAACGGGCTTGCGATCCGGATGCGTCAGACGCCAGCCGACATATACAGACATGCCGATCAAGCCCGCAGCGATAATGATAAGCAAGACAATGAAGAGCACCATCATGTTCCAAGCTCACCTCATTCCAAGCCCTAGACGGCTTCTTTCCCTACATGCATTCGGTTAAGCAGCTTGCGGTACTGCATATACATGGCGACGCGCCAAGGCAGCAGCATCCCGTAGGCCAGGATGAAAAATAGCGCCCCCGTTTGATAAATCGAAACATAGCTCTCAACGTATTCGTGCAGCGTCAACCGGATGATCAGCAAAACCAACAAAATAGCGAGAAACGCTTTGGACCGTTTCAAATACACCAATCCGTCCTGCACATAGAACGTAGACGTCCGAATGAGCGGATAGGCAAACAGCACTGCGCCGACGAGAAATGCCGCGATTCCCCACAAGAACGGGATCCGCACCATCGGTGCCACAAACATCAGAAAACCTGTTGACATCCCTACCGGAGGCATAATGATTTTCATCGCGTTAACAGGTTTCGAGGTCGCGCGCAAACGGACGAACATGACCGCTAACGCCGCACCGATCGACCCAATCAATGAGATCATATGCAGGTGGGAAGCAAATGTGAATGACATCGAATTGCCTCCTAATACTACTTCATATTGAACTTCAACATACCCTCACCCTTCATTATAGCACCTGCCCATTTCGGATCAAAGGCTTTCACATAAAGGTTGAAATTCGGCAAGACGCCATGCTACAGTAGAAAAAGGATAATTTTGTCGATTATTGGGGGCGGCTGAATGAGTTTACATCTTCAAATGGTCGGGACCGGCAGCGCGTTTGCCAAAACTTTGTATAACACGAGTGCGCTATTGGTGAGCGAACACGGCCAAATTCTCATTGATTGCGGCGCAAGTGTCCCTAAAGCGCTGCACGAATTGAACATCGAGCCGGATCAACTGAACGGAATCGTCATCTCGCATATTCACGCCGACCATGTTGCCGGTTTAGAGGAAATCGCCTTTCGTTTGTGTTACCAATATAACAACAAGCGCATTAAGCTCTATATAACCGAGCCGCTGGCCGATATTCTCTGGGAGAACACGCTTAAAGGCAGCATGTATAACCCACAGGAAGGTTTCACCAGCCTGTCGAATTATTTTGACGTCTCGTTCCTGATCGAGAACACGCCGGCGGAGCTCCTCCCCGGGCTCGTGATTGAACCCATTCGCACCTTGCACATGAAGGACAAAATCAGCTATTCGTTCTTCATTAACGAGAAGACGTTCTACAGCGCCGATGTCCTCTTCAATGAACAACTGCTGCTCCAGCAAGTTGTTCATGATCGCGGCTGTCATACCATTCTGCATGACTGTCAGTTAAAAGGCCACGGCGCCGTCCATGCGACGCTGGCCGAGCTGTTGACGCTGCCGGAGGATGTGCAGCAGCGCATCTATCTCATGCATTACGATGACACGATGCCGCAATATATCGGTCAAACCGGACGCATGAGATTCATTGAACAGCATCAAGTGATCACCCTTGATGCATAATTGTCTCCCGAAGCTTCCATAATAAGCTATGGGAGGTGATGGTTGTGGATACAAACCGCAACAAGGAGCAAGTCATGGCAGTTAGAAAAAATGGTGATGGCGACATCATCCAACTGCAGCTGTCCTCGGGAGCCGTCGTCGATTATAAGCAAGCGCAAGCGATGGCCAAGGCTGGACAGATCGAGAATGTCAATGTATTTCGCGGTCGCGACGGCGATGAACATCTGCGCTCTAATGCGGATGGCGACCCGACCAATAATTTGGATCAACTGCCCACTTTTTAAAGCATACAGCGGAACCTGACGGCACGATTTGCCGTCAGGTTCTTTTTTTCGTGAAAATCCGCGATTATTTCCTATAATTTCATTCGCTTTGGCAGGGTTTTTCAACTTGACAGAGAACTTATCACTAGACAAGTTTCACTCAAGTGCGTGAACCTACCGACACTTGCAAGCAGGAGATGATGTGGTGGCATTCAACTGGATTCTCTATACTTATGCCGGCGTGTTAACGGTTTGTGCATGTATCATGCATACCGCTATTAGCCCGCCGCTCCTCATTTTATGTTGTTTGCTTTTTATCTTGAGTCTGGTCATGAAACCGATAGGCTCTTCGATGCCCTGGATCCGCCTTCTGTTGATTATCTGTTTTCACGGGGTCAGCCAGCTCAATTGGAGCTTGCCACTCTACCTGCTGATCATGTCCAAAGATATGAAAGCTGACGATAGCCGTACAAGAGCTTGGCTATTGAGCATTGTCCACGGCTTGGCTTACCTGACTGTCGCTTACTTCGTATGGCTCAATCAGGGGACTTCGGTTCCGTGGTTGTACATGATTGTCAGCGCCGTGCATTTCGCTGCAGCCGGCATTCTCAGCCGTACCAGCCGTTTCAACTTCAACCAGAATGAATTGTTCAAAAAAGAACGGGTCCTGCTTTCGAAGCAAGACTCCTTAACCGGCTTGTACAATTATGAAGAAAGTCATCGGCGTCTGGAGCGGCTGATTGAAAAAAAGCAAAGCCTTGCGCTCATTTTAATTGATTGTACCGATTTGAAATCCATGAATACGACGCGCGGCTTTCAAGCGGGCAACCTGATTCTAAAGCAAATCGCGGAGCTGCTCAAAATTTTATTCTCCGACGCCTTGTTTATCGCCCGCTATGGAGGTGATGAATTTGCCGTAGTCATCCCGCTGAAAGATCACAACCCGGACTCCGCTTCATACAAGCTCCAGTTAGACTCCGAGCTGCCGAAGCTGACCGGCATTCAAATTACATACGGCATCGCGACTTATCCGGCTGAAGTGCAAACGAAAGATGATTTAATTCTGCTGGCGGAACATAATTTGTTTACGAAGAAGCGTGAAGCGTGGCTGAAACGCGAAGAACATATGCTGCGTTCGGAGAAGCTGCGGGTCGTTGGCGAGCTCGCCTCAGGCATGGCGCATGAAATCCGCAACCCCCTGACGACCGTGCGCGGTTTTCTGCAAATCTCGCGGGCGAACGGATATAACATCGAGAATTGGTATGCCATGATTATGGATGAAATCGATCGGATGAGCGAGCTGACTGCGGAATTTCTCCAGTTCTCCAAGCCTCACGCCACACAATTCAGGGTGCATTCACTGCATGAATGTGTGCTTAAGGTTATCTCCCTCACCGAATCAGAAGCGACCCGACTTGGCCACGAAATCCATTACAGCGAGTCTTTCCAGCCGATCTATATGATGATGGACCAGGACAAGATGATTCAATTGCTGCTCAATCTGGTGAAGAACGCTTTTGAAGCCATGGAAGAAAGTGGGATTGTTCAAATCAAACTCAGCCGTGATCAAAAGCATGCGAGTCTGATCATCGAGGACAACGGCCCGGGCATTCCCGGCGACCTGCTGGAGAAGATTTTCCACCCGTTCTACACGACAAAAGAGACCGGGACCGGTTTAGGCTTGTCCATCTGTCACAAGATCGTACAGGACCATTATGGCACGTTGGAAGTTGAAAGCCAGCCTGGCCAAGGCGCACGATTCATCATTACCTTTCCGATCATGGATGAAGAAAGCCATAGCGAAATGGAAAAAGCCGCTTTTAGCTAAGCGGCTTTTGCATTCTTACATGTAAAATATCGGCATCGTAAAACGGCTCTTCCGAGATCACCTTGTACCCCAGCTGCGTATAAAAGCCCTCTGCCTGAACTTGGGCATCCAACAGGGCGTATTTCGCATTCAACTCTTGCGCATGTTTCTCCATCTCCACGATCAGCTGCTTCCCTAAACCGCGGCCTCTGTAAGATGCAAGCACGGCAACACGCTGAAACTTCGCCGTATCTTGTTTATAAAAATACCAACGGGCGGCAGCCACAGGCTGATCTCCATCCATAATAAGGAAATGATGACAAGATTCAGGGGATACATCTTTCTCGTCCATCTCCAGGTCTTCTGGAACTTTCTGCTCTTCCACAAACACTTTCATACGTACTTCAAAACATGCTTGCAATTCTTCCATCGTGGTGACGCGAATAGTTTCCATAATAACTGACATCCTTTCTGAGACTGAGCACATTCCTTGATCTTATCCCATTCTCAAAAAGTTGTCCATATCTGGTAACGCGACTACTACTTTCGCTCCAGGCAGTAACTGAGCGCACCGACGGCAAGTCCCAGTAAAGCGCCCCCTAATACTTCCCGCGGCAGATGTCCCAGACGCTCCTTCAGCTCTTTGCGCCGCCGTTCATGATACAGTCCCGGGTGCTGCCTGGCCAGTCGCTCCACTTGAATGTCGATCTCATTGACTTCGTAGGCGATCTCCCCTGCCGCATGCCTCACCCCCATGGCATCGTACATGACAACAGCACCGAACACGGAGCTTACGGCAAAATCAATCGCCGATACGCCCCGCTTCAAAGCAATATACGTCGCCAAGGCGGTTACACCTGCTGAATGAGAGCTCGGCATCCCGCCGGATTGTATAGCTTGGGTCCAATCCCATTCTCTCGTTTTTGCATAAAATAAAGGGATTTTTAACGCTTGTGCCGCTCCTATTCCAATTAAGGCAGTCGATAACGCTCGATTCATAAGCTCACCTCACTCATAGAATCCTTCGCAGATTTAGATTCTATTCGCTTTTTTTGGTACAATGAAGGTGAAATTATGAACCTGATGTTTATGTACAAGTTTTGCCCAATAAGCAAAACCCCAAGGAGTGTTTCTTATGAATATTGCCTTTTTCCTATTACCCAAATCCGAAGTCATTACAACCACGATGCACGCCACCTTACGCCAGACCTTGGAACGTATGGAATATCACCGATACACGGCCGTGCCGATTTTATCTGATCATGGACATTATGAAGGAACGATCACGGAAGGCGACTTGCTCTGGTTTCTGAAAAATGCGGAAGGCGTTACTTTTGAAAACGCGCACCGCCATCTGCTGCAGGAAGTGCCGCTGCGCATGACCAACAAGCCGGTCCACATTCATGCCACGATGGATGATCTCATTGATCTGGCGAAAGTTCAGAACTTTGTTCCGGTTGTCGACGATTCCGACAAGTTCATTGGGATCGTACGGCGGAGCGATATTATCGAGTACTGTGCGAAGCAGATGTTTAAAACACCTTCGAACTCCTGACATGGATAAGGGACGGGGAATGAAAAGCTTGTAGGTCAGTCAAGTAGAAAGTTGAGGGAATCCATGGAAGATTCATGCGACAGCTTAACATCGGATTTCAGATGGGTGATAGCAGCAGCCTTTATAGCATGCGGCCGGTCTTTATCCTTCTCCTGCCAGCTCGAGTAAGCTGCAGTTGAAATCCCAAGTTGCAGCATCATTTGGTTAATATCAATCTCTTTCATAACCGCGCACCTCTTCAGATCATAATGTCTGTCTACATCCCATTACTACTGTCTACTTTATCGGTCATTCCAGTTCCTGTAAATAAGTGCATATTGTCGAATCGCCTAAAAAATCAATCAAATCAAATTTAATAATTAATGATGAATTGGACCTTATCTCGACAAAAAAAGGAAAAGAGCCGCGACTTCGCGGCTCTTTTGCGTTAGTTAGACACATTCTTACTGCACTTGTCCATTGGACGAAGCTTTTGACGAAACAAACTCGCTTGCCCAATCCACCATCCCATTCATGAGCGTCAGCACGAGATTGACCGCATCCTTCTCCGTTAATGCCCCTTGGGACTGGCTGCTTACGTACTGCGATGTTTTTTGTTCCAGCTTCCCGACGAGATCTTTAATTTTCAATAACTCATAAGCCAAATCGGATACTTGCTGGCTGTTTGAGCCGCCTTGCTGATTCGCGCTCTGACCCTGATACTGATTCTGATTTTGGCCTTGATTTTGATTCTGGCTCTGCTGTGCTTGATAAGAATCTTGTCCCTGACCTTGGCCCTGGCTTTGGCCTTGCGAGCCTGAGCCTTGTTGTCTGCCGTTCTGATTGTTCTGGGGACCGCCGCCTTGGCCTTGGCCTTGTCCCTGGCCTTGGTCTTGTCCCTGACCCTGACCCTGACTTTGGTAAGAACCTTGACCGCTATCTTGATTGTTTTGTTGATTGTCGCCATTTCCCAACATTTTTTTGAGCTGTTCCAGTTCAATGAGTACGAGATCGTTTTGCTTGGTCAACTCGTCGATTTGCAGTTTCAGGTCTTGTGTCTTGATCATGCTGTTATGTCAGCCCTTTCAATTATTTCACCACACCGCAAGCGATCCGCTTACCGGAATTGCCTGACGGATCCGTTTTATAGTCGTCTTCCATTTCGTGAATGATTACGCTTGTACCGCCAGGCTTGAGCAGCGAATTCGGCTTGTCCGGCTGCAAGACAATCGCTTTGGAGATCGCGTCGAATTTGCCGTTACCTTGCGCATCTACCACTAAATTCGGCAGGTCGCCGGCATGATAGCCTTTCGGATTGTTAAAACCATGCAGCTTATGTGTCGGATTCAGGTGCGCACCGGCAGAATCGAAGGTCGGGCCTTCGCAGAGCGCCTTCTCATGGATGTGGATGCCGTGCAAGCCTGGCTTGAGCCCGCTGACCTGCACTTCCAGCCTGACGCCCTCGGGAACCTCTGTCAGCTTGGCCGTGCCGACGGTCTGGCCGCTCGCTCCGATCAAATTCACGATGTGCGGCTGGTTCAGCGCTTCCGCTTGGGCCGAAGTCGTGTGATCAGCCGTCTGACAGCCGCCTAAGATCAGCGCCATCACGCTCGTTGTTACAATCATTTTCATAGCTTTCATGTCGTATCGTTCCTCCTGGTTGCTAGGGCTTGATAACCAAATCTACCCTTAGGATGCGCAACTGCTTTCACGCGTAAACGTCCAGGATGAACAATTTTCAACTAGATGATGGACATGAGTCTTGCGATCGTCTGTAAATTTTCGAGTTTCCTGGTGTAAAAATGATACTCGACCTTGGTATGCTCCACGGTAGCCGCCATCCGGAGCACTTGCTCTTGAAGCTCCTTTGTAAATGGCCATATTTCAGCTTGACGATGCATTTCGTTCTTGCCTGTAACTAACCCTTCATTAATGACCTCACATTCTTTCGACAGCAGCTGGTGCTTGGCCAAAGCCAAATCATTCACCGCATCCACATACATAGACTCGGCCTGCTTCAACAATTCCGGCACGATTTGTAACTCCAAAATCACTTCCGTCCGCTTCATTCGCACTCCTCCATCCTTCTTCCAACAATCTTCTTGCCACATATATATTCACATGGAATGGAAACATGCTTGTCTGCATCAGATGAAATGGACAACCTGCCTGCCGTGGGAACGGTGTACTAGATGGACTCAGGAGTTACGGCATTTTCCTACAAAAAGCATGGCGTTTCGTTACTGTTGATCTCGCCGATACAACACTTTCCGACATTCACATTAAGATCACACTAAATCTGTTTGAAAGGGGCTTGCCCTACTTGTTAAGCGTTATGAAAGGGCTTACAATTAGAGTATATCCAATAGGGAGGTGACCGAATGAGCCACGAAGAAGAAGTAGTTCCTGTGAATGAAGAGCAAGCTGTTGAAGAGTCCGCTGAAGAAGTTGTTAGCGAAGAAGTCGCTGACGAAGAAGCCGTCGTTGAAGAGGCTGTAGCGGAGGAAGTTGCTAACGAAGAAGCAGAAGCTGTCGAAGAAGTTGCAGCTGCTGAAGAAAGCTCCGAATCCGAAGAGGAATAATTTCATACATATAAGTCCCTCCCCCTTTCTGTTGAAAGGGGGTTTATTGTTTTCCCCCTTTTTTAAAAAAAATTTCAAATCTCTGCATAAATAAACTGAACATTCAAATAATACTGGTGTACCATAAAAAAGGAGATGAATTTGAATGGCTAACAACAACACTTTAGTCGTGCAACAAGCAAAGGCAGCATTGGATCAACTAAAGTTCGAAGTCGCTCAGGAAATCGGTGTTCCTCTCTCCCCAACTGGCTACAACGGTAATCTGGCTACACGTGATGCAGGTGCCATCGGTGGCAACATCACCAAACGATTGGTGCAAATCGCTGAACAACAACTGTCCAGCTTTAAACGCTAATCCTTTGATGTAGGAGCAAGCCATGCAAAAAAGACTGTTTCACTCCATCCTCCTTAGAGTGATTGACAGTCTTTTTTCCTGTTGTTACATGGAATATTATTTCTTCTTAACTTCCTCGACAAAAACATCATTTGCATCTCTGGCGCTGCCAAGTTCAAGGATCGTATATTTTTTATCTCCGATCATAATCACGTCTTCGATTTCCGGTAGCGGATCCCCTAAGTAAACCGTTCCTAAATATACGTTACTGCTTTTTAACCGCAGATTCCACCTATGCTGCTGTTTGGTCATTATATATGCCTCCTACTGCTCTTATGAAAACAAGTTACCATAAAACAGGCAAATATGAAAGTCCAACTATCTTACAGAGTCAAATTATGTTACATTATAGCTATCGATGTGAAGAGAGGTTGCGATCAAAGACATGTCATCACAAGGCGTTACGCAAGAAGAACTTTCCATGCTCTTATCCAATGCCCCGTCTCATCCGCAGGAAAGCGCTTCTTATTTACCCCGATCCAAACGGAAGCGTAAAGGACTAAACTTTTTTCGACGATTATTTTTATTTAGGAAAAAATAAAGTTTTTGTTGACTTCATGCAATTTCGTTGGTATATTAGGAAATGTCTTCACATTCGACTTGTTAGCTCAGCTGGGAGAGCACCATCTTGACAGGGTGGGGGTCAGTGGTTCGAGCCCACTACAGGTCATACTAGTTAGACTTAAATAAGCCTTATATATAGGGCTTTTTTTCGTTTTCCCATACTCCACCATATTAAGATTTCGCCCTTCCTCTTAGTTTTGGTATCATTCTGGTATCATTTGACCTTCCGCGGCACTTTTAACATGCTTCACGAAATTCTTGGTATCAAGTTTGGATACCAGATTTCATTTAGCTTGATAAAACATATTTCCGAATTTATTTGCTGTTTCTTTTTGCATATTGGGTAAAATATGACTATACCTGTCCATCATGCGACTATCTTTATGTCCAACACGTTCTGCCACTTTCTTAGGATGCTCATCCATCTTCAAAAGCATTGTGCAGTGAGTGTGCCTGAGATCATGAAATCTTAAATCTTTAACCTCTGCTTGTTTGATCAATCGTTTAAATGTTCTAACCAAGTTTGTAGGTAATACAGGTGTTCCAACGCTGGTTGAAACAACTAAGCCGTTATCCGTTACAAACTCATCAGTTTCCTTCTCCTTCAAATACCTGTTATATGCTTTTCTTAATTCGATCAATGTACTTTCATCTACAGCTACTGAACGTTGCCCAGCTTTAGTTTTGGTTGTATCTAAAAATTCCTTCCCATCATGACTCAAAGTCTGACAAACATAAATCATGCCTCGATCAAAGTCTACGTTTTCCCATTTCAATCCAAGGATCTCTCCCTGCCTCATACCTGTTGTGATGCCAAGCATGAACGCGATGTAACACCGGTCTTCCCTTGCGGCCTTTAAAAATAATTGAGATTCATGGATATCCCAAACTTCAACTTTCTTCTGTTGTGCTTTTGGCCTTGAAGCGTGTAATGCTGCATTCTTATTGATTAGTCCCCATTCAACAGCCATATCTAAAGAGTTCTTAATCAATGTGTGCACTTTTTGTACATTTTCACTTGCAAGCCTTACCTCACTAATTAGCTTATTATAAAGGCTGTTTAATGTTTGTGGCTGCAATTTTGAAATCTCAACACTTCCTATATAGGGCAAAATGTGTTTCTCAATTAGCCAAGTGTAGGTTTCAAGAGTTCTTTTCGACACACTAATCTTCTTACTCTCAAGGTACTGCTTAATAAACTCTTGGTAGAGCATTTTGGACTCTTTTACGTACTCACCTTTGTTATACAGCGCTTGTGCCTCTACGAGTACTTTTTGGGCTTCAGTTTTAGTCTTAAAACCTCGCTTCTTGATGAGCTTTCTCTTCCCCCTCTCATCTTTGGTATCCAAGTGATAATACCAGGGATTTTTTTTGGCTAGTGGGTCTTTATAAACCGGCATAGACAACCTCCATTTATAGTTTTGAAAACAAATCTATTATATCACTATCAATTCCCTTTTTATCTAGCAAATTGCTCCCCTTCTAACCATCTTATAAAAATGTCTTTAGATACTTTTATCAGCCTACCTACTCTAACAAAAGGGAACGGGTTGGAGTTCAATAATTCATATGTTTGTCTTTCACCAATGCCTAGAATATTACGAATGTCATTAGGACTTAATACTGATGGATAGTCATTTTTATCAATAAATGCAGCTTTATTCTTCAAGTTTATCTCTTCCCCTTTTATGAAATTAAATTAGAAAAAAGGAATGCCCAATAAAGGACATCCCTTTGAAAAATGCTTACTCAAGTACACCATGTACCTAAGCTCTCCTGCTTGATGACCGAGACCTCAAAACAGCACCATCGTCGTTATAGACCATCTTTTTGCAGATGCTAAGTTTTCATATCTCTTTGAAATACCAATTTTATTGTCGAATTAATAGGAATACTTTACCATTTTGTCTAACCATGTTAGAATTTAATTGTTAAATATAACTTGGTAAACAGAGAGAAAGGACTGGATTAATTGTTCACCTATAGATTTTTCGGAAGCATCTTTATAGCTCTTTTTGAATCACTTATTGAATTAGCAGTTGTATTATGGATTTTCACTGCAATATTCAATAGTTCAAGTTCGAATGAAACTGGAAAAATAATGAGTATTCAGAATTCAAAAATGAAAGTTGAATGGACTGATAAATTTAAAAATGAGCATATTGACCAGTATGATTTATCAACACTAGGAGACGATTGGAGTAAAGCAAGGGTTCAAGATGATGTAAATCTAAAGGTTGATTATATGGGATTGATTGAAAAAGCCACAGTTGCTATGACTGGTGGAACATATGACAGAAACATTAAGGATGTTAGTGTCAAAGGGTTAGACGTTTATTTCTTTGTTAAATGGTTTAGATAATCTTTAATGATTACCAAATAGATTCGATTTACACCTCATTGTACAATTACAATGAGGTGTTTTAATTATGACATATATTCCTCTATTCCTCTTCTCTTCCCATAGCTACTCTCAACGCATTATCACAGTTTGCTTTTTCAAATCTACATTCTCACCAAGAAGCAGTATAAGCCGCTCCCTATCCGTCTGAAAAGCTCTCATTGACTTATAAGCCACTTTCCACTTTCATAACCCCCTACTACTAAAAAGTGGCTTATAGCGGCTCCTAGAAGGCGCAAAACTCATTTTAAAATGTCGATTTCATTGGAACAAAAAAAGAACGCCTTTATCTAGGCGCTCCCGAGTCTAATTTTGTATTGCCGTTAAAATACCATTATCAAAATACAGATATCCACCATCATATACCCACTGTTCGCTCGTTCCATAAGTATTAACATCTTTATTAATTTTCTTTGGTTCACCCCAAGACAATTCGGCCATTTTTTTAGACATTCCGATACTAACAACGTCCAGACGAATCTGCTCTTTAATTTTTGCGCTCCAATCGTAATCTGCCAATGGATCAGACGAACTAATATCGAGGTTGAATAAGAATTCATATGTCAGAGGATACATGTACGAAACAGTGCGCGATTCCTTATCGTTTACAATTACTGCATCGGTTCCACTGTAACTCACCACGGAATATTGTTTTTTGTCGTACCAAATCGTAGGATGCTCTCCCCAAAACTTTTCCGATGTGGTGTCTGCTTCAAGTCTTTTCGCAGCTCGTGTTACAGTGTATTCATCTACCCATGACACATTTTTACTAAAGTCTCCTGCGGTAATATCAATCCTTCCATTGTCACCCCATGCAATTTGCATATCCAAGTAATCACTTAGGAATTTCAGTGGTACATACTCTACATAATCCTTTGTGATAATAGGGTAGTCAAGCCTTGCACTGTGTTTATCCATCGAAGTTCCAAAATAAGCAATAAGATTAGAGTCCGGCACAACTAACAAAACCCTATGTGGATGATTAATCCTAATCATGCCATCTTCTTTAATAGCAACTTCTGCTGACATATTCAGTTGTCCAAGCAATGCCCACATAGGGACGTATATTTCATCATTCTCAACAATTGCTCCATAGTCACCTTTTAGCGGGACTTTGTTGACGAAAATTGGATGAGTAGTGTCTGCATGCGCTGAGAATGGAAAAATAAAGCATAGTATCATAATTAGAGCAATAATTTTTCTCAAAACAAATACACCCTCTCGTTTTATTTTAAATACATTCCTGATTTTACCATTCTCTCGCCCAATAGGTCTATAGAATCACCAAAAATAACCAACTAAGTGCGACTCTTGCACCAAGTCACCTTCTAGCTATTAACAGTCCCTCCCTCTGTAACCTACGGAAATGAGCATATAAGCCATAATATTACTAAACAATACATAACACCAACCCGCTCCAAAAACGGCTTTAATAAGACGTATAGTGTCTTATAAAACCCAGATTTCATCACGTTTAGCACTATATCGTATCTATTAAAATTAAAACCACCACGGGAAATGGTGGTGGCCTTCAATCGTCAATTCAACATTACTTTTTTAATCTTTCGTTAATCTCATGCACTAATCTGATCAGTTCTCCGCCACCATATATCAATGCACCAAATATAATACTTGGTGCCCAATACAATATGGCTACGCTATAATCAATATCATTGTACTGGCCTTTGCCTAATTCTAGGCCTGCAATAAAACCAGCAAACACAATAACAGCGCTAATTATTTTTAATGTAATAGCGCTTGCATTACTTTCGATAAATTTTTCTGGTACAACTACTTGTTTGGGTTCCAATTCAACTTGTTCAGTTTCCATCTAATCACCCCTAGTATTATTTTCCAATTCATTCTAACACCAGTCGGAATATAGGTCTATTGTAAGTTTCAAACCAATAATATCAAAAAAGCCACTCCATTTTAGGTGGAGTGGACTAATTCTTGGGACCATTAAAAATCCTATATACTATAAGGTTTTACTGGAGTAATCGATACATTTAAGCAAAACTTGGGACCATTAATTTGCTGTTGAAAGGTTGTTCAATTTACCAAATAGTATTTCAAATTGGTCCCAAGTTTCACACACTTGCATCAATGTAATTACTGAAACAAGATGCTTATCTAAATGAGCAATTCCTGTGCTTTCTGTTAAGAATTGATGATGTTTATGTTTGCGGTATATCTTACTTCTTCCACTTTCAACAGGAGGATTTCTTTTTTGCAATTCCTCCAGAATACTTTCTGGAAGCATTTCATAAACAAGTTTATTTGTAAGCTTACCAACTAAAGGAGATTTTGCATTTCCTCTATACTCCCATCCCTTTAATCTAAACATTTCAATATAAAATGACTCAGGGAACCTACGTGTCCATGGTAGAAATTCTTCCCGCACATATGCAGCAAGTAGCTTTTGCAAATCGTCCTTTTCGCGCTCATCCTGATAACCCGTTACTTCATCAATTAAAGCAACAATACCAACCTTTGCAAACGCAGACATTACACTGAGAAGACGATCAGCGATTTCATCCTGTCCACCATTTTGTAACTTTTCAAAAACACCATCTTTTTGAGCATTGATGTATGCTTTACATAAGTCTACAAATAACTCTCCGTCAAATGGTATAAATTCTCTTCCTCGTACTCCGCTTACTTTCTCGATTTTCCCTGATTTCACATCTTCTAGCCATTGTAATAGCGGTTCAGTTAAGTATGGCTCAATCCACTTAGTTCCCAAGTTTCTAACAAGTGCCGTTGAACCAGCACCCTTCAACCCCATTGTTCTAGCAGTTCCCCTGAGAGATAGCAATCTTCTCTGATCTTCTGTAACGTAACAGTCGATAGAAAGCCCACTCTTCTCATCAATAATCCATTCACCTGCATGAGTAATTTTAGTATAATCGCTCATATTCCATCACTCTCCCATATTGTTCCATTATACGACAATATAGGAGGAAAGGACTATAGAATAGGCGATCAAATTATATAAATTTTATTACAGCACTAGTATTGACCCAATTTTGTGTAGCGACTTCACTACCCTGATAAAATAGCAAAGAGCTATTAGGAATACTCACCTCTCTTGCGGCTGATATAGTTATTACTCCATTATTAAAATCAATGCTACCACTACCCGCAGAGATAAGCGATTGTTTCGCACTACTACCTTGTTTTAGATAAATATTGTCACCAACGAATAAATCTGTCCCAACATTAATTTGTGTTCCTGCCGTAATTGTTCCACCCTGAATATTTGAGCCAATAATTTGACTCCCAGTTATGGATGAGCTATAGACGGAACCTCGAATCGTAGCACTAGTCGCAACTAAATTTCCGTTGGCATCACAATGATATGGAAATGGATTTCCAACATATTTTTCAAGTTTCTTGCTCTCTTTTATCTTGCTAATCGAATTAGCAATTACATGTTCATCGATTATGAACCAATGAAGATTTCCACCAATGGTTTCATCCGCAAAATGTTCAAATGTCTTTGCAATGGCTTCTTCAATTGATAGCGATTCGTTTGATTGTTTTAATTTTATTATGTAATCCATTGCCTCTGGACTTCTGCCACCCGCTGAATAAATACTACAATCTAATGGCTCTAGTCGCTCAATTTGAAAGTCATCCTCAGTGTGAAATTGATATTTGACCGTCCTCTTATTCTCCATAGTAAACACTTGAATTGTAGTCCTAGAATCGAAATCACTTTTTAGGTTTGCTTTATATGAAGCGTAAGAACTTCTTGCAATCTTAACAATGTCTTCTATTGTTTGGTTATTTTTAATACTGGAAAAAACACTCTCTACAACATCAACGACACCACTAATAAAAATAACTTTGTTGCCAAACTGCCTGATTTTCCTATATTTATCGGTTACATGATACTTTTTACCATTAACCTCAATTGAAACTCTGCTATCTGCACACACTAAGATTTTATTACCTTGGTAAAATGCGAAACACAATGACAAATTACTCAACTCCTTCTTTTACAGAATCGTTATCATTTGTTTTTATCAAAATTTTCATTTGCGGATAGGTGATTTGTTGTCTTAATGTGTACTTATTGCCGATTTCATCAGTATATATTGATATAGGTATCCAACCAGTGTACCAATTGCTTTCGTCCTCTCCCTCATACTCCTCAATTTCTTTTTTTCCTTCTGTAACATCTGCTGATTGAACAAGGTATGTTTTACCATCGACCATATAAAACCTTCCTGTGTCTCCTGAAAATTTTATTCCCAGCGATTCAACAGCCGCTTGCTTAGTATCAAATTTTCTAAATGATGGAATTGCCCCCTGTTTTGTTAATACATCGCTGACATCAAACACGAAATGCGATTTCCTCCTAGCCTTACTTATATTCTGTTCTAATGACAACATCTGAATATTATCTAACGAGTAACCTAATTTTTCATTAATCCGATCAATAGAAGGTCGGTCGGACTGCTCTTTGGATTGTTCGAAGTAAGCTGTTTGTATATTCCACAATTTCCACATTTCAGATTTTCGAGTAATAATATCCAGTGTCATTTTTTGTGGGTCATCCCAGCCACACTCAATGGCTTTATAAATGCCCTGCTTGTATTTGCAAGAATTTATCCTCGAAGTCGCAGAAATATGCAATAGATGTGCTGCAATCACCTCGTTGTTTTTAATAATTCCTTGCTGGAGCAAACTTTGAATAAATCTAATAGCCTTAGGATCATCAAATTTTTCCCCATGTTGTTGTTTCCATTCTTCCAGCTCACTCTTTTCGATAAGTCTTGGTCTACCTCTGGTTTCAAATTTCATTTTTTAAAAACACCTCTCCTATTTTTATTTGCTCGCACATCGCAATACTCGTCTCCTAATTCTCAATAATTAATTTCATTTCAAGCGTATTACTGAACTGCCTTGCCAAAAGGAAAATATGTCCATAACTTTCACGTTCGACCAACAATTCAACTTCTCCATTTCTTGACATGATAAGTTTCCACACTTCATCTTCTTGAAATAATTTTAGAAAATTCTCCATTTAATTCACCTTCCTTTGCCGTAAAAATAAAAAAAGAGCAAGAGAATTTTCATCTTCTCTCACCCCTGCGTTCGCTAGAACGCCTAATAAACATTTATATAAGCCATAAAACTCGAAACTTTATCATTATTCGGCATAATTACTTTTTCAAACTTTATATCCATTCCATCCATGTCTAAAGATACTTTTCCCGCTGTGATATCCTCTTTGCTTATGCTGCAAAAATATCCATCGTCATCGTGTACATTTATGTAGCGTTTATCAGGATTAGCTATTATCTTAAAGACTCTGCCACTCACATAATCTAATACTCTCCTCAGAGCAGATATACTCTCATCTTGATTAGCCTTACTTGGGACAACAATCTTCTCATGTTCCCTCCTGCAAACAATCCCAACTTTTTCATTAGAAATCGTTCGTATATTCTCAATTATCTGCTTTGGATAAGAAATCATACAAAGATATTCATCGTGCAAATTATCTTCGATACTAACAGCAAAATGTTGATCCATGATTGATAGCACAGGATACTTTCCATCTGGCAATTTCGCTTCAATAATAATTGCTTCATCAAGCATCATATCTCTATTGTAATCAAGCTCGACACGACAAATTTCTATTTGTCCATTCTGAACACTAGCTATTCCAGTAATTGGGTAGTCTGTTTTAATTTTTCCCAAATCATGAATCTCAGTTCTTTCCTTTGGGCGATTTAACAATGCGTTGTACCTCATCCCATCGAATGCCACATCCCATGCAAATGAAGGATTATTTTTCTCAATATACCCTAACTCAACCGCCGCCGAAGCAAGGATAGATAAATTGGGTTCAATCATGTGGCATTCCCAACGATATCTCTTTGCAATTTCCGTATATTTTGCGTTTATCAAATCCAGTTCATCCGAATCACGTTTATATTTTGGCTGTTTTAATATCTCCTGCTTCTCTTTCGACACAGCTTTTCTTTCATCTGCATACTCAGCATATACGGGCTTCAATTTGTCCATAACCTCATTTAGATAATCATTATAAGGAAGCTCAAACATACTCATGATTATCTCTTTTGGGCTGTTCAAGTCTTGCAAGTAACCTTCTTCGAACTCGGAAGTTATATTATTAATTTTCTTCATTTCCATTTCAATATAATGGACATATCTATTAAAGAACGAGCCTTCCTTATTATATTTGTTTACATCTCCCCCATAGACATGACGCATAAAATACGGCTTTTTTAACTTCTTACCCCACATCCTGATTGCTTCAGAAATTTGGACAGTTTCACCAGTTTTAACCGCATCAATGAGCATCATTTGATAAATCTTATTGCAGCTAATAACCAAATCAGCTTTATCTATACTACCATGCTTAGAAAGCACCATATCAGCAAT
>Ga0209566_100601_pt1 | contig 22542 bp, 20 predicted proteins | sample Araplavi_mTSA_r2_2_FD_184287 | JGI IMG/M metagenome (GOLD analysis project Ga0209566, IMG submission 184287) | Arabidopsis root microbial communities from North Carolina, USA - plate scrape CL_Cvi_mTSA_r2 (SPAdes) (version 2) | ecosystem: Host-associated > Plants > Roots > Endosphere | place...
CGTGCGCCCGTTTCGCCGAGATCCTGCGTCTGGTAGCCGACGCGGCGCGCGGCGCGCGCCAGCAGTGAAATGATCGCGCTCTTGTAGACGCCGTGCAGGTCGATCACCGCATCGTAGCGGTGCGCCCGCAGCGCGCCGATCGACGCCGAGATCGCCTTCAGGTCGCCGCGATTGCGCATCTTCTTGAAACGGCGCAGCGGCGCGCAAAGGACATGGCTGACGCCCGGATGCCAGCGCACGACCTCCGCGCACGATTCGTCCACCGCCCAGTCGACCGTTACGCCGGGAAAGGCGCGATGCAGATCCGCGACGACAGGCAGCGTCTGGACGACGTCGCCGAGCGACGTCACTTTCACGATGAGGATGCGTTTCACGTTTGCGGGGAAGAGCGAGCCATTTGGGGATGCTAACGACGGATACCCGCCGCGAACATTACTCCTGAATTACATTTGCAACGAAATGCTACAAGCTTGCGAAACCCTGTCGCCCACTGTGCGACCCCGGTTCCTTTTTATAATGTCTCCTTTGCCCGATGGCCCCGCCGATGCCACGCCCCGCTCTTGCCGCCCTTCCCGCCCTGTTTCCCGCCCTCACGCGACGCTCGCTGAGAATCTGGCGCCAGTACGGCGTTTTCTGGCTCGGCGCGATCGTCGTCGGCCTCGCGGCCGTGCTCTACGCGCGACTGATCGACTGGGGCTATGAAAGCTTCCGCACGATGCGCGATCACGCCGCGTGGCTGCCGCTGCTGCTGACGCCGGCAATCGCCGCTGTGTCGGTATGGATCACGCGCCGCTTCTTCCGCGGCGCCGAGGGCAGCGGCATCCCGCAGGTGATCGCGACGCTGCATGCGCGCCCGAGCGCGTTCGGCTCCCGGCTGCTGACGCTGCGCATCCTGTTCGGCAAGGTGCTGGTGTCGTTCCTCGGCATCCTGGGCGGCTTCACGATCGGCCGCGAAGGGCCGACCGTGCAGGTCGGCGCGGCGCTGATGTTCAACCTGCGGCGCTTCTACCCGCGCTCGAACGCGCAGATCGAACGCCAGCTGGTGCTCGCCGGCGCGGCGGCCGGGCTGTCGGCCGCGTTCAATACGCCGCTCGCCGGGATCGTGTTCGCGATCGAGGAGCTGACGCGCAGCTTCTCCGCGCGCGCCAGCGGCGTGCTGATCACCGCGATCATACTCGCCGGCGTCGTCGCGCTCGGCCTGAACGGCAACTACACGTATTTCGGTACGATCGATGCCGGCCCCCATTTCCCGAAACTGCTGGCGCTCGCCGTGCTGGTCACCGCGATCGTGACGGGAATCGCGGGCGGGCTGTTCTGCTGGCTGCTGCTCAACACGGGACGCTGGCTGCCCGCGCGACTGCTGGGCCTGTATCGCGAGCGGCCGATCGCGTTCGCCGCGCTGTGCGGCTTCGCGATCGCCGTCGTCGGCCTCGTATCGGGCGGCACGACCTTCGGCAGCGGCTATGCCGAAGCACGCGGCCTGCTCGACGGCAGCCAGCATCTGTCGGTGTTCTACCCGTTCCTGAAAATGGTGTCGATGGTCGCCTCGTACCTGCCGGGCATCCCCGGCGGGATCTTCGCCCCGTCGCTGTCGATCGGCGCTGGGTTCGGCAACCTGCTGCACGTCGTGTTCAGCAACATGAGCCTGCCGATGCTGATCGCGCTCGCGATGGTGGGCTATATGGCGGCCGTCACGCAGTCGCCGATCACGTCGTTCGTGATCGTGATGGAGATGATCAACGGTCACGCACTCGTGATTTCGCTGATGGCCACCGCGTTGGTGTCGAGCCGCGTATCGCGCTTCTTCGCGCCGCCGCTCTACGAAACGCTCGCGCTGCGCTATCTCGCGCCGCCCGTCGCGGCCGCGGAACCGGCCGCGGCAGCCGCGGCGAGCACGACGGTGGCAACCGGCATCACCGAGCCGCAGGATGCGGCCGCCGCGCCTGCCGACCCGCTCGACACGCTGCGCGACGAAGGTGGTGAAGTACCGCCCGCCGCCGCACCGACCGAAGGCGCCGCCGATGCGCCGGCGCCGCACGACGACGAGCCGGCCGCGGCCGGGACCAACGGTGCGGCGCAGCCCGGCCCGCGCGACGCTCAGTAGATCACGACGGGTGCCGGCCGGTAGTACACGGGCCGCGCCGGCACGACGATGCACCCGGCCAGCGTGATTGCGACGAGCGCGATGGCGATCGCGGTTCTTTTCATCGCCCGCCTCCATCACGCCCAGTGGCCACGGGTCCAGAACCAGTTCGGACCGCGCTGGTCCCAATGGCCCGGCACCCATTGCATGCCGACGCGCTCGGCCTCCCAGTGGCCGCCGATCCACACGTAGCGGCCATGCTCCCAGTGCCAGTGCCCGCGATCCCACACGTAGCCCACGCGCGCGGACGGCACGACCTCGTAGCGCACCGGCGGCGGCGCATTCGGCGCGACGATGACGACTTCCTCGGTGCGCACGGCGACCGGCTCGGCAACGACCACGCGGCCCTGCGGCGCGATCACGGGCGTGCCGACGAGAATCTCGTCCGCATGCGCGGCAAGCGGCGCGACGACGGCTGACAGGCTCGCGGCAAGCAGGGCGAGCGAAACGATACGACGTTGAACAGTAGAGACAGCCATCACAACCTCCAGGTTGAACAAGTTACGCGAGCGTATTCGTTCAATGCGGGAGGACCGATAACGGCCGACAGGCGCCGTGTTACGGCGTACCCGAAAGTGCAACAGGGCGTAAGACGCGCACGGCGGCGAGTGCCGCCGTGCGGAGGGACACGGATAGAACTCAGGCCTGCGGGATCTCGATCTTCACTTCGAGGACTTCGAGATCGTCCTGGCGCTCGAGGCTCACGCGGATGTCATCGTTCGAAATATGGACGTACTTCGAGATGACCGCGACCAGCTCCTTCTGCAGCGCCGGCAGGTAATCCGCCGGCGGGCGGCCGCCGACGCGCTCGTGCGCGATGATGAGCTGCAGGCGCTCCTTCGCGACCGATGCGGACTTCTTCTTCTCACCGAGGAGAAACGAAAGGATGGACATTGGCGGCCTCCGTTACTTGCTGCCGAAGAGGCGCTGCAGCAGGCCCGGCTTCTGGTAATCGGTGAAGCGCAGCGGCTTGTCTTCACCGAGGAAGCGCGCGACGACGTCCTTGTACGCTTCCGCCACGTCGGTGCCGTCGATATGCACGGCCGGCAAGCCCTGGTTCGACGCATGCAGGACGGCTTCCGACTCGGGCACCACGCCGATCAGCTTGATGCGCAGGATCTCGCTGATGTCCTCGAGCGACAGCATCTCGCCTTCGCTGACGCGCTTCGGGCTGTAGCGCGTGATCAGCAGGTGTTCCTTGATCGGATCCTTGCCTTCGGTCGCACGCTTCGTCTTCGACGACAGGATGCCGAGAATGCGGTCGGAGTCGCGCACCGACGACACTTCCGGGTTCGTGACGATCAGCGCTTCATCCGCGAAGTACATCGCGTGCAGCGCGCCCGCCTCGATGCCGGCCGGCGAATCGCAGACGATGTATTCGAAGTCCATCGCGGTGAGGTCGTTCAGCACCTTCTCGACGCCTTCGCGCGTGAGCGCATCCTTGTCGCGCGTCTGCGACGCCGGCAGGATGAACAGGTTCTCGCACTTCTTGTCCTTGATCAGCGCCTGGTTCAGGTTCGCTTCGCCCTGGATCACGTTCACGAGGTCGTACACCACGCGGCGCTCGCAGCCCATGATGAGATCGAGGTTGCGCAGGCCGACGTCGAAGTCGATCACGGCCGTCTTGTGGCCGCGCAGCGCGAGACCGGACGCAAAGCTCGCGCTCGTCGTCGTCTTGCCCACGCCGCCCTTGCCCGAGGTCACCACGATGATTTTTGCCATTTACCCAATACCCTGTGTTCGTCAATGAGAGCCGATCGATCCGGAGCGCACCGCGTGTATTACGTCAGGCGCAGCGGTTCAATCATCAGTTTTTCCTCTTCGAGCCGGATCTGCACCGCTTTCCCCAGTACATCGGCGGGCAACGGGTTCTCGGTTGTTCGATAGATACCCGCGATCGAAATCAGTTCCGGCTCGAGACACGTGCAGAAAATGCGCGCGTCGTGATTGCCGTGCACGCCCGCGAGTGCGCGGCCGCGCAACGGCGCGTAGATGTGGATATTGCCTTCCGCGATGATCTCCGCGCCGTGACTGACCGGCGCGAGCACCACGAGGTCTCCTTTCGCGTAAATCTGCTGCCCCGAACGCAACGGCCGGTCGATCACGAGCGTCTGGCCGCCCGGCTGGTTCGACACCGGCACCGACTCGGACGCCTGCTCGGGCGCCGCCGCGGCTGCTGCTGCGACGACGGCCTCGGCGACCGGCGACGCCTCCGCGCCCTCGGCCGGTTTCGCGGCCGGCGCGCGGCGATCGCGCGCCTCGAGCAACGGCAGACCGGCTTCCCCCGCCCAGCCCTGCGTGGCCAGCGCGACGACACCCACCGGGCGCATCCGCACGTCGTTCAGCATCTGGCGGATGTCCGCCAGCGCGACGCGTTCGCCGTCCGCCAGGCGGCGGACGTCGATCGCGACGACATCGTCAGCGAAAAACTCGGGAGTCGCTTCGAAGCGCTTGACCAGTTCGGTACGCAACGCATCGAGATCGGTCGTCTTCACGGTGAACAGCAACGTATCGACCGATCCGCTGCGCAGCTCGAAGAATGGCGATTTTTTAAGCGACATGGACACTCTGCAAAAATTTTTTGCGTATTTTACAGGCGTCCACGCGCGCGGCCATTATTTTTGGGGAACCGGGTTGCGGCGGCCCGGGCGGGCGCGCAACCGGAAAGCAGGCTGGCAAGCGGGCGACCGGACCTTCATCGCGCCGCGCGGCCCGCGTTCTGACGTCGCGTCAGTGCTTCACCTGCGACACGTACAGCGATTTCATCGCGCCGGGCATCCGCGCGATCGGCGCGTGTTCGCCGGTGTTGCCGAAGCCCGCGCGCTCGTAGAAGCGGATCGCGTTGCGGTTCGCATCGGCAATCCACGCGTAGACGTCCTGGGCGCCGCGCTCGGCGAGCCAGGCGGTGGCCGTCTCCAGCAGCAGCACGCCGCCGCGCAGATGGCGCACCGCGTGCGCGACCCACAGCTCGCTGACGAACGCACGCCGATCGGGCGTATTGTCGAAATACGCGCCGATCATGCCGGCCGGATGGCCTTCGGTATACAGCAGGAAAGTCGTCGACTCGTCGGACACGGCGCGCTGCGCGGCAATCGCCGACGCTGCGTCCGTTTCGACGTTCAGCAATTCGGCCTCCGGCGCTTCGCCGGGCGCGTAGGGCTCGCGCAGCGATGCGGCGCGGAGTTCGCGATACACGCCGCCCTGGTCGGCAACGATACGACGAACGGTCAAGGTCGAACTCATGCAGGCACAGCCCCCTTCGGACAGCAAGCTACTAGCTTCAACCGAAAGCGGGGCATGAGTCAAATCGTAATTTTCAAATGGCAGCGCGAATCGAAAGGCGGCAGGCACTGCGGGCGGCCATGCGGCCAGCCCGTGTGCAGGTGCAGCATCGGCGCATCGACGCGGCAACCGGATGACCACCGTGACGGCTTCATTCGACGCCTGGCACCAGTCGCCTTGCGGCAAGAGGCAGTCGCAGGTCGGGCCCCGTGAATTTCATCATGAAGGGTGTAATGATCCGTAATATTGGTAACGCCGAAGCAAGCGGCATGGGTCGCCATCCCGCTCCGCATATTGCGACGCAACATTTGTTGCGAACCTGCAGCGTCGACGCCAATTCTCGTCACGGCACGCCATCCGCCTGACAAACCTGCCGCCCGCGCGGGCCGATCCGGTCATTCCCGCATGTTTCAATCGGCGTGCGCGGGCCCTTCCCTGCCTGCGCCGCACGCGCGCCGCCGTTTGGAGCCGCACGCCTAGTGCCGGAGTTTGGCAAGCGTGCGCATGGGTCGTATAACAGGCAGAACCGGACGACGATCCGGTTCAACCGCGCGTGCGTCGCGGGCCAACGAGAATTCGAACAACCGTACAGGCGGCCGCCTTCGGGCCGGCCGGCAGGAGGGAGACAATGGCAATGACCGACGGATCGGCTTCGGGCTGGTCGGATGGCAAGCGTTACCTGTGGCTGCTCGGCGCGCTGACGATCACGCTGCCGATTCTCGCCGCCCAGCTCGCGCTGTCGACGGGCCTGCACGTGTTCTGGTGGTTCGGCCCCCTGTTCGCATTCGGCGTGATCCCGATCCTCGACACGCTGATCGGCGACGATCGCGACAATCCGCCCGAGGCCGTGGTGCCGCACCTCGAACGGGAGCGCTACTACCGGCTGATCGTCTATCTCGCGACCCTCGTCGAATACGTCGCGTTCTTCGCATGCGTATGGATCGTCGGCACGCACGCGCTCGCCTGGTACGACTATGTCGGCTTCGCGCTGTCGCTCGGCGCCGCGACGGGCATCTCGATCAACACCGCGCATGAACTCGGGCACAAGACCGACCGCTTCGAGCGCTGGCTCGCGAAGATCACGCTCGCGCCGGTCGCATACGGCCATTTCTACGTCGAGCACAATCGCGGTCACCATGTACGTGTCGCGACGGCCGAGGATCCGGCGAGCGCGCGCTACGGCGAATCGTTCTGGGCCTTCCTGCCGCGCACCGTGACCGGCAGCATCCGCTCCGCGTGGCGGCTCGAGAAAGCCCGCCTCGAACGGCTCGGGCATTCGCCGTGGACCTGGCGCAACGAGGTGCTGCACGCATGGGCGATGACCGTCGTCGTGTGGGGCATCGCGATCGCGATGGCCGGCAAGGTCGTGATCCCGTTCCTCGTGATCCAGGCCGTCTACGGCGCGTCGCTGCTCGAAGTCGTGAACTACGTCGAGCACTACGGGCTCGGCCGCCGCAAGCTGCCGAACGGCCGCTACGAACGCTGCACGCCGCAGCATTCGTGGAACAGCAATCACGTCGTCACCAACCTGTTCCTGTACCAGTTGCAGCGGCACGCCGACCATCACGCGAATCCGACGCGCTCGTATCAGGCGCTGCGCCACTTCGACGATTCGCCGCAACTGCCGGCCGGCTACGCGACGATGATCCTGTTCGCGTACGTGCCGCCGCTCTGGTATCGCGTGATGAACCCGCGGGTGGTCGCGCACTACGGCGGCAACATGGCGCAATCGAACATCAAGCCGTCGATCCGCGCCCGGGTGCTCGCGCAATATCCGGCCGCTGCTTGATCGCGGGGGCCGGGCCGGTGGAAGCGTGGCGTCGGCGCGTATCGCCGACAGCCGACGCCACACCCGCCCCCCGGCTCCGTTCGAGTCGGGCACGACGGGGCCGCCGTCACGCCATTTCCGGCAACCTGAACACGGCAACCGCATGCCGCAGCGCGCTCGCCTGCTCGGCCAGCGCCTGCGTCGCGGCCGATGCCTGCTCGACGAGCGCCGCGTTGCGCTGCGTCGCTTCGTCCATCTGCGTGACCGCGATGTTCACCTGCTGGATGCCGCCGCTCTGCTCCTGCGACGCGGACGAGATCTCGCCGACGATCGTCGTGACGCGCTGCACCGCGCCGACGATCTCGTGAATCGACTCGCCCGCGCGGCCGATCAGCACGGCGCCCTCGTCGACCCGCTGCGTCGACTGCTCGATGAGCCCCTTGATCTCCTTGGCGGCGGCGGCGCTGCGCTGCGCGAGCGTACGCACTTCCGCCGCGACGACCGCGAAGCCGCGCCCCTGCTCGCCCGCGCGCGCCGCCTCGACCGCCGCGTTCAACGCGAGGATGTTGGTCTGGAACGCAATGCCGTCGATCACCGCGATGATCTCGCCGACCTTCGCCGAGCTGTCGGCGATGCCGTTCATCGTGCCGACGGCATCCGACATCACGCCGCCGCCTGCCACCGCGATGCTCGATGCGTCGCGCGCCAGCTGCGCCGCGTGCTGCGCGTGCTCGGCCGACTGACGGACGATGCCCGTGAGTTCAGCCATGCTGGCGGTCGTCTCCTCGATCGACGCAGCCTGTGCCTCGGTACGCGCCGACAGGTCATGATTGCCCGACGCGATCTGTGCGCTCGCCGTCGCGACGGCTTCGGCGTGCGTACGCACTTCGAGCACGACGCCCGACAGGCTCGTCTGCATCGTCCGCAACGCGCGCAGCAGGTCGGCGATCTCGTCGCGGCCGGCCGCGTCGACGTCGCGCGTCAGGTCGCCCTCGGCGACGGCCTGCGCGCACGCGACCGCACGGTCGAGCGGACGCAGGATCGCGCGGCTGAACAGGAACGCACCGACCATCGCGACGCCGAGCACGACCAGCATCAGCACGAGGCTCGCGGCAGTGGCGTGCTGGGCATCGCGGCTCGCCTGCGCCGACACGGCGGCACTCTCGTCGGCAATCGACTTCGCGGCCCGCTCCAGCAGCACCGCGGGTTCGCGGTCGACGCCCGCCACGGCGGCGTCGCCGGCCGACGGCTCGAAACCGGCCGCCTTGAACGCGTCGAACCCGCGACGGTACCCCTCACCCATCGCCGTGTGCGCACGCATGAACTGCTCGACGAGCGAGCGGCTCTCGCCGGGCGGCAACTGATGCACGAGCTGCGCGGCGAGCGTATCGACCGTGCGCTCGCGCGTCTGGAACGCCTGCCAGTACTGGTCGAGCTTCGCGGGCTGCTTGCCGCGCAACAGCGTGTCCTTCCATTCCTGCACTTGCAGCTTGAACTGCACGAGCGTGGCCGACACGAGCCGTTCGTCGCCGACGTTCGTCTGCACGTCGTCGGCAAACGTATCGATCGACCGATTGAGAATGTGGATGCCGTACAGCGCGCCACCGAACATCAGCAGCAGCGCGACGGCGAATGCGAGGGGAATCTTGTAGCTCAGCTTCATGGGACCTTGAATCGACGGGAACGATGCAGTCCGGCATGAGCGCCGGCCGCCCCGTGTTAACGGCGCAGGAAGCGCGGGCTTAAAACTGAAGAAAGCGGCACGGACCGGACGTGCACGGAAAGTCCGGCCAGTTCGGTCAGGTCAGATGCGGCGCGCGCGGCGCGCCTGCCGCGGCCCTGCGCGGGCTCGGCATCCAGCAGTGAGCAAAGACGATCGACAGCAAGCCGAATGCGGCCCCGGAAGCTGCAGGCAATCACGTTGGCCAGGTAGTGATCGCCCTGTGTCGGCGTCGATACGACGCATCTCGATATTCGGCATGACCGACGCGGAAAACACGAGACGGTCGTCCCGCACCGCATACACGACGAGCCGCGCCAGCATCACGCGGAACGGCGGCGACGACACGCGCCCAGATCCGGACAGGCTGAACTGCCGACGCTGCCCACTGCGCAGCAAGACGTATGGGACACGGTCGCTATCGCATCAGCACATTCCGATGGTCGATGCTGTTGCCACCGCAACGCCTTGCGACACACGATTTAGCAAGCCCAAAACGAAAAACCCCTTGATCCTTCCGGATCAAGGGGCTTCGTATTTTGGCGGAGAGGGTGGGATTCGAACCCACGGTACGGGGAAACCGTACGCCTGATTTCGAGTCAGGTACATTCGACCACTCTGCCACCTCTCCTTCCTTGCTGCTTTACTGCATTTCGCGTTTGGTCGTTTCCGCGAAAGAAAAGATTATAGAACGATCTCTTCGAATCTCACAAGCCCTTTTTGCAAATTTTTTTGCGAGGGCTTGAAGCGATCGCCGGCGCGCGACCTTACGACGCCTGTGCCGGCGCGTCGATACGCTCGATGCCGCCCATGTACGGACGCAGGACTTCCGGCACCGTGACCGAGCCGTCCGCGTTCTGGTAGTTCTCCAGCACCGCGACGAGCGTGCGGCCGACCGCAAGGCCCGAACCGTTCAGCGTATGCACGAGTTCCGGCTTGCCCTGTGCGTTGCGGAAACGCGCTTGCATCCGGCGCGCCTGGAACGCCTCGGTGTTCGAGCAACTCGAGATCTCGCGATACGTGTTCTGCGCAGGCAGCCACACTTCGAGGTCGAACGTCTTCGCGGCCGAGAAGCCCATGTCGCCCGTGCACAGCGTGATCACGCGGTACGGCAGGCCGAGCTTCTGCAGGATCGCTTCCGCATGGCCGACCATCTCGTCGAGCGCCGCGTACGACGCATCCGGCGCGACGACCTGCACCATCTCGACCTTGTCGAACTGGTGCTGGCGGATCATCCCGCGCGTGTCGCGGCCATACGAACCGGCTTCCGAGCGGAAGCACGGCGAATGCGCGGTCAGCTTGATCGGCAGCGCGGAGCCTTCGACGATCGACTCGCGCACGGTGTTCGTCAGCGAGATTTCCGACGTGGAGATCAGGTATTGCGTGACCTTGTTCTCCTCGCCGCCCTTCTCGACGCGGAACATGTCGTCCGCGAACTTCGGCAGCTGGCCCGTACCGTACAGGATCTCGGGGTTCACGATGTACGGCGTATACGCTTCGGTGTAGCCGTGCTGCTGCGTATGCGTGTCGATCATGAACTGCGCGAGCGCGCGGTGCAGGCGCGCGATCGAGCCGCGCAGCATCGTGAAGCGCGCGCCGGCGAGCTTTGCGCCGGTCTCGAAATCGAGGCCGAGCGGCGTGCCGACGTCGACGTGATCCTTCACCTCGAAGTCGAACTGGCGCGGCGTGCCCCAGCGGCGCACCTCGACGTTGTCGGCTTCGTCCTTGCCGACCGGCACGCTTTCATGCGCGACGTTCGGCATACCGAGCATCAGGTCGGACAGGCGCGCCTGGATGTCGCCGAGCTTGGCTTCCCCCGCCTTCATTTCGTCGCCGATCCCGCCGACCTCGGCCATCACGGCCGACGTGTCCTCGCCCTTGCCCTTCATCGCACCGATCTGCTTCGACAGGCTGTTGCGGCGCGCCTGGAGCTCTTCGGTGCGGGTCTGGATCGCGCGGCGTTCCGCTTCGAGGGCGGAGAACGCGGCGATGTCGAGGGTGTAGCCGCGATCGGCGAGGCGCTTCGCGACGCCGTCGAGGTCTTTGCGCAGCAACTGGATGTCGAGCATGGGAGGACTTGGAGAATCGTTGTGTAAGACGGGAATTCTAACGCACCGCAGGGCCGCCAAGGCACTGGACGGACGGACTATGCTGCAAACGGGCGATGACCGTGGCGCGATGGCCATGGCAGTATCGCGTTGCCGGCCCGCCCGTCGGCACCCGCGAAATCGCGCGGCATCGAAGCGCCGCGGATCGCGAAACGCCCGCGCGGGCCCGCGGCGGCGCATCGAGCAAGGCGCCCGCCCCACGTCACAGCACCCCAAGGAACCCGATGGCCATCGAACTGGACAAGGAAATACGCGACCGCGCGATCGCGTCACTGCAACGCTATTTCACAGAAAACATGGATGAGCCGATCGGCAATATCCAGGCCGGCGCGCTGCTGCATTTCTTCGTCGAGGAGATCGGCCCGGTGATCTACAACCTCGCGATCGCCGACGCGCAGTCGAGCCTGCACACGCGCATCGCCGAACTCGACATCGAATGCCATCAGGAGCCGTTCGACTACTGGAAGAAGCAGCCGGCACGCAAGCGCTGACGCGAGCCACGAGCATGCCGGCCGCTCCGGGCCGCGCCGTCAGTCCTTCTTGCCAGCTTCGCGATCGAGTTCGCGCAGCCACGCAAGCTTGTCGGCGATCTTCGATTCGAGCCCGCGCGGCACCGGCTTGTACCAGCGCGGTTCGCGCATCCCGTCCGGCAGGTACGTCTCGCCGGCCGCGTACGCATTCGGCTCGTCGTGCGCGTAGCGATAGGCGTGACCGTAGCCGAGTTCCTTCATCAGCTTGGTCGGCGCGTTGCGCAGGTGCACGGGCACCTCGCGCGACTTGTCCTGCTTCACGAACGCCATCGCCTGGTTGAACGCGTTGTAGCCCGCGTTGCTCTTCGCCGCGCACGCGAGATAGATCACCGCCTGCCCGAGTGCGAGCTCGCCTTCCGGCGAGCCGAGCCGCTCGTAGGTTTCGGCCGCGTCGTTCGCCACCTGCAGCGCGCGCGGATCGGCCAGGCCGATGTCTTCCCACGCCATCCGCACGATCCGCCGCGCGAGGTACTTCGGATCCGCGCCGCCGTCGATCATCCGGCAGAACCAGTACAGCGCACCGTCCGGGCTCGAACCGCGCACCGACTTGTGCAGCGCCGAGATCTGGTCGTAGAAGTTGTCGCCGCCCTTGTCGAAACGCCGCGCGTTCAGCGTCATCGCGCTGCTGACAAAATCGGCGTCGATCGTCGCGACGCCCGCCGACGTGGCCGCCGTCTGCGCCTGCTCGAGCAGGTTCAGGAAACGCCGCGCGTCGCCGTCCGCATAGCCGACCAGCGTATCGATCGCCTTGTCGTCGAACGCGAGGCCGTCGAGCGCGATTTCCTGTGCGCGCTTCAGCAACTGGCGCATCTCGTCGTCGTCCAGCGACTTCAGCACGTACACCTGCGCACGCGACAGCAACGCCGAATTGACCTCGAAGCTCGGGTTCTCGGTCGTGGCACCAATGAAGGTCACGAGCCCCGACTCGACGAACGGGAGCAACGCGTCCTGCTGCCCCTTGTTGAAGCGGTGGATCTCGTCGACGAACAGGATCGTGTGGCGGCCGGTGCGGTTCAGCGTGTCCTTCGCCTGCTCCATCGACTCGCGGATGTCCTTCACGCCGCCGAGCACCGCGGACAGCGCGATGAATTCGCAGTCGAACGCGAGCGCGGTGAGCCGCGCGAGCGTCGTCTTGCCGACGCCGGGCGGCCCCCACAGGATCATCGAATGCGGCTTGCCCGATTCGAACGCGAGCCGCAGCGGCTTGCCTTCGCCCAGCAAATGCGTCTGGCCGATCACCTCGGCGAGCGTCTTCGGCCGCAGCGCCTCGGCGAGCGGCCGGCGCGGCTCGACTTGAAACAGATCGGACATGAACCCTCGCTCCACATCAAACAGTCGCGGCCGAACCGGCCGCCGGACCCAACATTATGACAGCCGCGCGACGGCACCGCCGTGCCTGCTGCCCGCGCCCGGTGCCCGCGCCCAGTGCCCGCGCCCGAAAACAACACGGGCCTGCCGTCGCCGGCAGGCCCGTTGCGAACAAACGGCGTGCGGCGCCGTCAGCCGGTAATCACGTCGGCGCCCTTCGGCACGACGAACTTGAACGTATCGCCCTTCAGCGGCGGATTCGTCTGGATGTTCGTAAACGTCAGCAGCGTGACGTTGCCGAACACGTCGTGCAGCTCCATCGCGGCGAGCGTGCCGTTGCGAAAGCCGATGCCGATCCGCTGGAACTGCGTGTCCTGCGCCTTCGGCAGCATCTCGAGCCACTCGATGCCGCCCTTCTCGCCGGCATCGCGCAGCGTGTAGTTCTTGTCGAGATCGTTGCTGCCGAACAGGATCGCGGCCGGGCTCGCGCCCAGCGCGCCGTTCAGCTTGCGCTCGGTCACCTGGTTCAGGTCGCGGTCATACACGTAGAGCTTCTCGCCGTCGGCCTGCAGCACCTGCTGGTACGGCTTCTGGTACGTCCAGATGAACTTGCCCGGGCGCGCGAACACGAACGTGCCGCTCGAATTGTCGGTGGGCTTCGGCACGGCCTGCGCGGCGCTCGCGCCCTTCGCCGGCGCCTTGACGATCTGCTGCGTGAAGTCGCCCTTCGCCGAACGCACCTGCGACACGAACGCCTTCAGTTGCTCGGTGCCGCCCGCGAACGCGTGCGTCGCCGCGAGCATCAGCGATGCGCCGGCGAGCGCCGCGCCGAGCCAGCGCCGCGTCGAACGAAGGGACATTGCGAACGAATGTTGCTGCATATTGCGGTTTTCTCCCTGGGTGGCCGGCGCCGCGAACGCCGCGGACTCATTCCGCGTCGCGCGCCGGCACAAGAATTTCGCGGTTGCCGCTCGACGACATCGCCGACACGAGCCCCGACTGCTCCATCTGCTCGAGCAGCCGCGCCGCGCGGTTATAGCCGATCCGCAGGTGCCGCTGCACGAGCGAGATCGACGCGCGGCGGTTCTTGATGACGATCTCGACCGCCTGGTCGTACAGCGGATCAGACTCGCCGCCGCCTTCGCCGGTTCCCGCGCCGGCCGAGCCCTCGTCGCCGTCGGCGGTGCCGCCTTCGAGCAGGCCCTCGACGTAGTTCGGCTCTCCCTGCTCCTTGAGCTTCTCGACGACGCGGTGCACTTCGTCGTCGGCGACGAACGCGCCGTGCACGCGCACCGGCAGCCCGCTGCCCGGCGGCAGGTACAGCATGTCGCCCATCCCGAGCAGCGATTCGGCGCCCATCTGGTCGAGAATCGTGCGCGAGTCGATCTTCGACGACACCTGGAATGCGATCCGGGTCGGCACGTTCGCCTTGATGAGGCCCGTGATCACGTCGACCGACGGACGCTGCGTCGCGAGGATCAGGTGGATGCCGGCCGCGCGCGCCTTCTGCGCGATCCGTGCAATCAGTTCCTCGACCTTCTTGCCGACGACCATCATCAGGTCGGCCAGCTCGTCGATGACCACGACGATGTTCGGCAGGCGGCCGAGCGGCTCGGGATCTTCCGGCGTCAGGCTGAACGGATTCGGCAGCTTCTCCTCGCGCTTCGCGGCCTCGTCGATCTTGTTGTTGTAGCCCGCGAGGTTGCGCACGCCGAGCTTGCTCATCAGCTTGTAGCGGCGCTCCATCTCCGCGACCGTCCAGTTCAGCGCATGGCCGGCCTGGCGCATGTCGGTGACGACCGGGCACAGCAGGTGCGGAATGCCTTCGTAGACGCTCATTTCGAGCATCTTCGGATCGATCAGGATCAGGCGCACCTGCTCGGCGGTCGCTTTATACAGCAGCGACAGGATCATCGCGTTGATCCCGACCGACTTGCCCGAGCCGGTCGTACCGGCGACCAGCAGGTGCGGCATCTTCGCGAGATCCGCGCACACCGGCTTGCCGCCGATGTCCTTGCCGAGGCTGAGCGTGAGCGCCGACGATGCGGCCGCGTACACCTCGGAACCGATGATCTCGGACAGGTGCACCGTCTGGCGGCGCTGGTTCGGCAGCTCGAGCGCCATGTAGTTCTTGCCGGGAATCGTCTCGACGACGCGGATCGACACGAGCGACAGCGAGCGCGCGAGATCCTTCGCGAGGTTGACGATCTGGCTGCCCTTCACGCCGGTGGCCGGCTCGATCTCGTAGCGCGTGACGACCGGGCCCGGATACGCGGCCACGACGCTCGCCTCGACGCCGAAATCCTTCAGCTTCTTCTCGATCAGGCGCGACGTGAATTCGAGGGTATCGGCCGAAATCGCCTCCTGCGCCTTCGGCGCGGGGTCGAGCAGCGACACCGGCGGCAGCGTCGAATCGCCCGGCAGGTCGGTGAAGAGCGGCACCTGGCGCTCGCGCTCGACGCGTTCGGACTTCGCCGGCGTGACGACCGGCGGCACGATCGTCACGGGCTCGTGATCCTCGATGCGCACGCGTTCCTCTTCGACCTTGCCTTCGCGGCGCACGGCCGCGGCCTCGCCGAGCTTGCGGTCGCGCTCGGCCTCGCGGCGCAGCTTCGCGACATTGACGGCGGACAGGATCGCACCGCCGACGCGCTCGGCGACCGACAGCCACGAGAAGCGGAAATACAGCGACAGGCCGATCGCGAGCAGGATCAGCAACAGCAGCGTGCCGCCGGTGAAGCCGAACGCGTGCGACATCGCGCCCGCCACGGCCTCGCCGATCACGCCGCCCGGCGCGCGCGGCAACTGCACCTTCAGCGACCACATGCGCAGCGCCTCGATGCCGTCGCACGCCAGCACGACGAGCACGAACGCGAAGATTTCGGTGAGCCAGCCGATCGGCCGCTCGGGTTCGTCCACGACCGTCTCGTGACGCGTGATGCGGCGGTAGTTGACGGCGATGCGCCGCGCGAGCGGCACGATCAGCCAGTAGGCCGACAGGCCGAACAGCAGCAGGATGATGTCGGCCGTCCAGGCGCCGACGCGGCCGGCCCAGTTCGAGATGTGGTCCACCTGGGCGGCGTGCGTCCAGCTCGGATCGCGCCGGCTGTAGCTCAGCAGGGCCATCACCAGAAATGCGCAGAGCGCGACCTGGAGAATCCAGCGGATCTCCGTGAGGAGCTTCGACATCCGGTGCGGCAACGCCTGTGCCTGGGCGGAATAAGGAGCTTTTGCCATGAATCCGTATAAAGAGGACGGGCTGCGCGCCCGCCTGTCGTTCGATCCCGCATATTGTAAGCGCTGCACCGGGCCGCCAAGTGTAAATGACGGTTACATAACAGGGCCGGGGTACGGCCGGCGCGGCGCATGCTCTCCGCGGCGGCCCTTTCCGCCCTTTCACTCCGGTGCACGGTCCGGCCGGCCGCCCGCAGCCGCGCCGCCCCGGGCGGGTGCCTCGCCCCGCCCGCCCCGCATGCGCGACCGTTGCGCCGCGAGACACTATCGCCGCGATTGAAACTCTCGTTCGGCAACGCAGCAACGGGGCCTTTATAATGCGCGTCTGATACCCATCTATGACGGCATCCCGGTCAACCCGGATCGTACGGCGAGCCCTACCCCGCCCGCCGCAGCCGACTTTTACGGATTCGCACATGTCCACGCCCAAACACGCCAAAGTCCTGATTCTCGGTTCCGGCCCCGCCGGCTACACGGCTGCCGTCTACGCGGCACGTGCCAACCTGTCCCCGGTGCTGATCACCGGCATCGCGCAGGGCGGCCAGCTGATGACCACGACCGACGTCGAAAACTGGCCGGCAGACGCGAAAGGCGTGCAGGGTCCGGAGCTGATGGCACGCTTCCTCGAGCACGCCGAGCGCTTCAACACCGAAATCGTGTTCGACCACATCCACACAGCGAAGCTGCACGAGCAGCCGATCCGCCTGATCGGCGACTCGGGCGAATACACGTGCGACTCGCTGATCATCGCGACCGGCGCGTCCGCGCAGTACCTCGGCCTGCCGTCCGAAGAACACTTCATGGGCAAGGGCGTGTCGGCCTGCGCGACCTGCGACGGCTTTTTCTATCGCGGCCAGGAAGTCGCGGTGATCGGCGGGGGCAACACGGCCGTCGAGGAAGCGCTCTACCTGACGGGCATCGCGAAGAAGGTCACGGTGATCCACCGCCGCGACAAGTTCCGCGCGGAGCCGATCCTGATCGACCGCCTGCTGGAAAAGGAAAAGGAAGGCGCCGTCGTGATCAAGTGGGATCACGTGCTCGACGAAGTGACGGGCGAGGATTCGGGCGTCACGGGCCTGCGCATCAAGAACGTGAAGACCGGTGCGACGGAAGACCTCAGCGTGCAGGGCGTGTTCGTCGCGATCGGCCACAAGCCGAACACCGACCTGTTCCAGGGCCAGCTCGAGATGAAGGACGGCTACATCCTGACGAAGAGCGGCCTGCACGGCAACGCGACGTCGACGAGCGTGCCGGGCGTGTTCGCCGCCGGCGACGTGCAGGACAACGTGTACCGCCAGGCAATCACCAGCGCGGGCACGGGCTGCATGGCCGCGCTCGACGCGCAGCGCTACCTCGAAAGCCTGCACGACAAGAAGTAAGCCGCGAGACCGCTCGCGCCGGGCGCTACAATGGCGTCCGCTGCCGCGAAGCGGGCTCGACCGGAAAGCCGCTGCCGCCGTGCAGCGGCTTTTTTTTGCCCGCGCGCCCGAACGCGCCTGCCCTGTGTACCGAATCATGGCGAAGAACCAGCCCCATCCGAGCGATCCCGCGAAGCGGCAGATCGCCGCCCGTCCCGCGAACCCCGCGCCCGTCGCGCCGGCGCCCGCGCCCGATCCCGCCGCATTGCGCGGCCAGGGGCTCGCGGGCCTCGGCGCATTGCGCAAGTCGCTGCAAGGCGAAGCCGATCGCCGCGAACGCCAACGCGTCGAAACGGCCAAGGCCGAGCGCAAGGCGGAAGCCGACGCGAACCTGTTCCGCAACGAGATCGGCGCGATCCAGCCGCTCAATGCCCCGCCGCGCGCGGCAGCCGGCCGCACGCCGCCCGACCCGGTGCCGAAGCAGACGCAGCGCGACGAGGAAGCCGTGCTGAACGCGACGCTGTCCGACGAATTCGATCCCGAGACGCTGCTCGACAGCGACGACTCGCTGTATTACCACCGCCCCGGCATCAGCCGCGACGTCGTGCGCAAGCTGAGGAGCGGCGCGTGGATCGTGCAGGCGCAGATCGACCTGCACGGGATGCGGCGCGACGAGGCGCGCGACGCGCTCGCCGAGTTCATCCGCGAAGCCGGCAAGAAAGGGCTGCGCTGCCTGCGCGTGATCCACGGCAAGGGGCTCGGCTCGATCGGCAAGGAACCCGTGCTGAAAGGCAAGGTGCGCGCGTGGCTCGTGCAGAAGGAAGAAGTGATCGCGTTCTGCGAGGCGCGCGGCCACGACGGCGGCGCGGGCGCGGTGCTGGTCCTGCTGCAGCCGTTCGCGGCACCCGCCGACCGGGGGCCGCGTGCCGCATCCTAGGCTGACGCTCGCGATCGCGGTACTGGAGGCGATCGCCACGCTGGCCTTTGCGATCTCGGGCTTCATCGAGGCGCGCAAGAACCGTCTCGACTCGGTCGGCACGTTCGTCGTGGCGCTCGCCACCGCGTTCGGCGGCGGCACGCTGCGCGACATCCTGCTTGAGCGCCGCCCGTTCTACTGGGTCGTGCACGACGACTACGTGATCGCGATCTTCGTGCTCGCGCTGTTCGCGCCGTTCGTGCTGCGCATGCTGTCGCGGCTGTCGGCCGAGCGGCTGCTGCTCGTCGCCGATGCGATCGGGCTCGGGATCTTCAGCATCTCGGGCACGGCGATCGCGCTCGATGCCGAGATGCCGCGCTTCATCGCGGTGATGATGGGCGTGATTACCGGCGTGGTCGGCGGGATCATCCGCGACGTGCTGTGCAACGACATCCCGCTGATCCTGCGCGATTCGCGGCCGTACGCGACCTGTGCGTTCGTCGGCTGCTGGTTCTACCTGCTGCTCGTGTGGCTGCAGTTCGATTCCGTGTACAGCGTGCTGCTCGCGACCGGCTTCATCCTCGTCGCGCGGCTCGCGACCTTCAAGTTCGACGTGCGGCTGCCGCACTGAGCGCCGCCGCAACGCCGGACGCATCGCCAGAAACAAAAGGGGCCGCTCACGTCGAGACGGCCCCTTCTTCGTTCAGCGCGAACGCTGCCTCACGCGATCCGCTCTTCCGACGCCGGATCGAACAGCACGGCCTTCGACACGTCGAACAGCAGCGACTGCGTCTGCCCCGGCTGCGGGTTCGCGGCCGGATGCACGCGGCTCACGATCCGCTTGCCGTTCACCTGTGCGAACACGTGCGTGTCCGGCCCGGTCGGCTCGGTCACGTCGACGCGCACATCGATCGGCTGCAGCTTCGACGCCTCGCCGTGGTGTGCGTTGCGCGCATCGGTGATGCGCTCCGGACGCAGCCCGAGGATCACCTCGCGGCCGACGTGGCCGTTCATCCGCTTCGCGTCGAACGGCAGGTTCAGCGCGCTGCGCGCGAGGCCCGTGTCGATCTCGAGCGCGATCCCGCTGCCCTGCTCGACCAGCTTGCCGTTGATGAAGTTCATCGGCGGCGCGCCGATGAAGCCCGCGACGAACAGGTTCGACGGCGAATCGTAGATCTCCTGCGGCGCGCCGAACTGCTGGACCACGCCGTCCTTCATCACCGCGATCCGGTCGCCGAGCGTCATCGCCTCGATCTGGTCGTGCGTCACGTAGACGATCGTCGTGCCGAGACGCTGGTGCAGCAGCTTGATTTCCGCGCGCATCTCGATGCGCAGCTTCGCGTCGAGGTTCGACAGCGGCTCGTCGAACAGGAACAGCGACGGATCGCGGGCGAGCGCGCGGCCCATCGCGACACGCTGGCGCTGGCCGCCGGAGAGCTGGCCCGGCTTGCGATCGAGCAGGTGCTGGATCTGCAGCATCTGCGACACGCGGTCGACGATCTGCTGCTGTTCGCTCTTCGGCACCTTGCGGATGTTCAGGCCGAACGAGATGTTCTCGCGCACCGTCATCGACGGATACAGCGCGTAAGACTGGAACACCATCGCGATGTCGCGATCCTTCGGCGACAGGTCGTTGACGACCTTGCCGTCGATGCAGATCTCGCCGCTCGTGACCGTCTCGAGCCCGGCGATCATGTTGAGCAGCGTCGATTTCCCGCAGCCCGAGCCGCCGACCAGGATCAGGAACTGTCCGTCCTCGATCTCGATGTCGACACCCTTCAGGACCGGCACCCCGTTCGGGTAGGTCTTGTACACGTCACGGATGGAAAGGCTTGCCATGCTGTGAATCCTCTGTCTCGTCTCGCGCGGCGCACTCCGGCGCCGCGTCGGGTTCGTTTCGATGCGCCGCGCGCGAGGCGCGGCCGGTTCGTCGTATCGGATGAAGCCGCGCTTACCCCTTCACCGCGCCCGCCGTCAGCCCGCGCACGAAATAGCGGCCGGCGACGATGTAGACGAGCAGCGTCGGCAGCGCGGCGATGATCGCGCCGGCCATGTCGACGTTGTACTCCTTCACGCCCGTCGACGTGTTGACGAGGTTGTTCAGCGCAACCGTGATCGGCATCGAATCGACGCCGGAGAACACGATCCCGAACAGGAAGTCGTTCCAGATCTGCGTGAACTGCCAGATCAGGCACACCATGAAGATCGGCAGCGACACCGGCAGCAGGATCTTCGTGAAGATCGTGAAGAAGCCGGCGCCGTCGATGCGCGCGGCCTTCACCAACTCGGCCGGCACGCTCACGTAGAAGTTGCGGAAGAACATCGTCGTGAACGCGATCCCGTACACGACGTGCACGAACACGAGGCCCGGAATCGTGTTGGCGAGGCCGAGCATCCCCTGCAGGCGCGCCATCGGCAGCAGGATCACCTGGAACGGGATGAAGCAGCCGACCAGCATCATCGTGAACAGCGCGTCGGCGCCGCGAAAGCGCCAGTGCGTGAGCACGTAGCCGTTGAACGCGCCGATCAGCGACGAGATCAGCACGGCCGGGATCACCATCTGCAGCGAGTTCAGGAAGAACGGCTTCATCCCGTCGCAGCGCACGCCGGTACAGGCGCCGCTCCACGCCTTCACCCACGGGTCGACGGTCCAGCTGGTGGGCGGCGTCAGCAGGTTGCCGGTGCGCAGCTGGTCGAGATCCTTGAACGACGTCGACAGCATCACGTAGATCGGGAACAGGAAATACAGCGCGAACAGGATCAGTGCCGCGTAGATCACTGCCCGGCTGATCGTCATCTTAGGCTGCATTGCGGGTGCTCCTCGATTCCATATACATCAGCGGCACCAGCACCGCGACCACGGTCGCGAGCATCATCACCGAGGATGCCGCGCCGAGCCCGAGCTGGCCGCGGTTGAACGAAAACGTGTACATGAACATGGCCGGCAGCGACGATGACGTGCCCGGCCCGCCCGCCGTCAGCGCGACGACGAGGTCGAAGGTCTTGATCGTGATGTGGCAGAGGATCAGCAGCACCGAGAAGAACACCGGGCGCATGCTCGGGATCACGATCTTGCGGTAGATGGTCGGCAGCGTCGCGCCGTCCACCTGCGCGGCCTTGAAGATCTCGCTGTCGACGCCGCGCAGCCCCGCGAGGAACAGCGCCATCACGAAGCCGGTCGACTGCCACACGGCCGCGATCACCACGCAGAAGATCGCCTTGTCCGGATCGTCGAGCCAGCCGAACGAGAAGCTCGTCCAGCCCCAGTCGTGCATCACCTTCTCGAGGCCGAGGCCCGGGTTCAGGATCCACTGCCACGCGGTACCCGTGACGATGAACGACAGCGCCATCGGGTACAGGAAGATCGCGCGCAGCGCGCCTTCGTTGCGGATCCGCTGGTCGAGCAGGATCGCGAGGAACAGCCCGAGCGCGACGCAGATCGCGATGAACGGAATCCCGAACCACGCGAGGTTCGCGGCGGACGTCCACCACACGTCGTTCTGGAACAGGTCCGTGTAACGGCCGAAGCCGTCGAATTCGTAGTTCGGCAACAGCCGCGAATTGGTCAGCGACAGATAGCCGGTAATCAGGATGAAGCCGTAGATGAACACCACGGCGATCGCGACGCTCGGCGCAAGCACGAGCTTCGGGATCCAGCGATCGGCGAAGGCCGACATCGGCGACGTACGCCGTGCGGCGGCAGCGCCGGATCCGTTTCCGCTAAGAGGGGCAGCCACTTGATTCGACTCCTGGAACGAGGGCGGCGCAGGCCGGGCCGGCGCCGGTACGGCACGGGCCCGCGGGCGAGCCCGTTTGCTGCACATGCAAAAACGCCCGGCCGAGATAGCGTGTCCGGCCGGGCGCCTGTCGCGCGTTACTTGACCTTCGCGGCCTTCGCGAGCGCGGCGACCGCGCTCTTCGAATCCTGCTGCGAGTTCATGAACTTCGTCACGACGTCCGTGATCGCGCCGGCGGTCGCATCGCTCTGCGCCATCCCGTGTGCGAGCGACGGCACGAAGCCGCCCGACTTGATCGCGGTCTGCTCGTCGGCGTACGACTTCTTCGCGCAGTCGTCGAACTTCGCCATCGACACGCCCAGACGAACCGGAATCGAACCCTTGTTCAGGCTGAACTGTTCCTGGAACTCCGGCGACATGATGGTCTTCGCGAGCGCC
>Ga0209566_100603_pt1 | contig 22499 bp, 18 predicted proteins | sample Araplavi_mTSA_r2_2_FD_184287 | JGI IMG/M metagenome (GOLD analysis project Ga0209566, IMG submission 184287) | Arabidopsis root microbial communities from North Carolina, USA - plate scrape CL_Cvi_mTSA_r2 (SPAdes) (version 2) | ecosystem: Host-associated > Plants > Roots > Endosphere | place...
GGCGGCTTCGAGCGGCGAGCCGTCGAGCGCGTAGTACGCGCCGTGCTCGGCGCCCGGCGCGCGGAACCAGATCGCGCCGAACGTGCGGCCCGCGACGCGCAGCTCGAGCGCGGTAAGGCGCGGCGTGCCGTCGTTCGTATCGAACGCGACGCGGTAGTAGTCGCCGCGTTGCGCGCTCGCGCGCATCGCGACCTTGCCGCTGACGAGATCGCCGAGCTGGATGCGCACCTCGGGCGGCACGTCGAGACGGTTCAGCGTGTCGGACAGCGTGAGCTCGATGTCGCCCGCGCGCATGCCGTGCCGGTTTTCGGGGGCCGCGAACTGGAACAGGTTCGCATAACCGAGCATGTCGTTGCGGTGCGCGCTGAGCGGCGCGAACAGGCCCGGCTGCTGGCTGCGGTCGTGGTGTTCGTCGGAATCGTTGCGCTCGCCGATCGTGCGGGCGAGCTCGCTCGTCACGAAATGCTGCGCGGTGGGAAACGGCGTGTCGGACAGCACGCGCTGCGGCAGCGCGGCCGTGCCCGAGTCGACGGCGCCCGGCAGTTGCGACACGGCCGGCAGCGCGGCGAGGCCGAGTGCGGCGAGGGCGCCGAGCACGGCGGCCGGCACGAGCGCGCGCACGACGCGCTGCGCGCGGCCGGGCGCGAAAGCATCAGGGGTAGCGACAGACTTGACCAAGGTGTCCACATCCAGGAAAGCGGTTCAAAGGGGTGTGGGCAGGGGCCGCCGGCGGCACATCCGTCGGGCGGCGACGGGGGCGGGCGGCGGGCGTGCAACAAAACAGGCCCCGCCAGGGGCCTGTGTCGTTTCCGTTCGACCCAACGCGCGGGGCGGGCCCGCTTCGAACGGCGGCGTGCATACCGGGTCGAACCCGGTTATCACGAAGACGCTAAAGAAAGATGACAGCGCCAGTCTACCGGTGTTCCGCACAACGTTAAAAATTTTAAAGAGGGTCAGCTCATTCGTTTCGCAGTGCGGTAAATCGGGTTAAATCAGCATTTATTACGACAAATTTCGTCAGTCCGGCAATTTGTGCGCGCGGCCGCGCAACGCGTCGGACGTGCGCACGGTGTCGAAGCCGGCGTCGAGCATGGCCTCGGCGTCGTTCCACAGGTTGCCGCGCAGCCGGTTGGTCCAGATCATCGACGCGAACACGCCTTCGAGCAGCGACACGAGATAGACGGCGGCCAGATGCACGTCGAGATCGGCGGCGAGTTCACCGGCCGCGATCGCGCGGCGCAGCAGCGCCTTCGTGATCCGCAGCATCTGCAATTCGAGCAGCATGCGGCGGCGCTGCAGCGCGCCGTTTTCCTCGCTCTGCTCGCACTTCGTATAGAGGATCACGAGCACGCGCTGCATCGGGCCCGGCTCGCCGCATTCCTGCAGATAGTGCGAGGCGGCGCGCCGCAGCGTGGCGAGCGGCGGCAGTCCGTCGCCCGCGTCGAAGCCTTCCGACGTGCGCGCGAACGCGCGGTCGCACATCGCCAGACACACTTCCATCTTGTTGCGGTAGTGGCCGTAGACGGCGCCGCGCGACATCCCGGCGGCCTCGGCGAGATCCGCCATCGCGGTTTGCGCGACGCCTTTCTCGAGCAGCACGAGTTCGGCGGCGTCGAGGATCCGGTGCTTGATGGCGAGCGATTCTTCGCGGGTCTTGCGGGCCATGTCCTGAAATTCCTTACAGTTCGCTGTCGTTTTATTGAGACAGTATGACGGTCAGATTGAAGCGGCGTGTATTTAATCAATCGTGACTGATTATAATCGGCCACCCTGAGCCGCCGCATTGTATCGGCGGCGAACGATCCGAGGTCACATATGAATAACAATCGCTCCCTGTTGCGCCACCGGCTGGCGCCGTTCGCGCTGGCGGCCGTGCTGGCCCTGGCCGGATGTGGAAAGGGCGACAAGGACGCCGCGCCGGAGGCCGCGAAACAGGCGACGGTCGTGACGGTGCGTCCGACGGCCGTGCCGATGACCGTCGAATTGCCGGGCCGGCTCGATGCATACCGGCAGGCGGAAGTGCGCGCGCGGGTCGCGGGCATCGTGACCGCACGCACCTACGAGGAAGGCCAGGAAGTGAAGCAGGGCGCGGTGCTGTTCCGCATCGATCCCGCGCCGCTGAAGGCCGCGCGCGACGCCGCGCAGGGGGCGCTCGCGAAGGCGCAGGCCGCCGCGCTCGCGGCGAGCGACAAGCGCCGCCGTTACGACGATCTCGTGCGCGATCGCGCGGTGAGCGAGCGCGACCACACCGAGGCCGTTGCCGGCGACACGCAGGCGAAGGCCGACGTTGCGTCCGCGAAGGCGGAACTCGCACGGGCGCAGTTGCAGCTCGACTATGCGACGGTCACCGCGCCGATCGCGGGCCGCGCACGGCGCGCGCTCGTGACCGAGGGTGCGCTCGTCGGCCAGGACCAGGCGACACCGCTCACGACCGTCGAGCAGCTCGACCCGATCTACGTGAACTTCTCGCAGCCGGCCGCCGACGTCGACGCGTTGCGCCGGGCGGTGAAGAGCGGACGCGCGACGGGTATCGCGCAGCACGACATCACGGTGACGCTGCTGCGCGCCGACGGCACCGCGTATCCGCTGAAGGGCAAGCTGCTGTTCAGCGATCTCGCGGTCGATCCGACCACCGACACCGTCGCGATGCGCGCGCTGTTCCCGAATCCGGAGCGCGAACTGCTGCCGGGCGCGTACGTGCGGATCGCGCTCGACACGGCGGTCGACCAGCGGGCGATCCTCGTGCCGCGCGATGCGCTGCTGCGCACGGCCGACCGCACGTCGGTGCGCGTGGTCGGCACGAACGGCAAGGTCAAGGACGTCGAGGTCGCCGCCGACCAGATGAGCGGCCACGACTGGCGCATCACGCGCGGCCTCGCGGGCGGCGAGCGCGTGATCGTCGACGATGCCGCGCAGTTCGCGCCCGATACGGCCGTCAAGCCCGTCGAGAAGGCGCCGCCGACGAAAGCGGCGCCGGCAGCGGCCGCTTCGCAGGCGGCCGCCCGTCAAACCTGACCGGTTAACACCACACCACCATGGCACGTTTCTTCATCGATCGCCCCGTCTTCGCGTGGGTGATCGCAATCTTCATCATGCTGGGCGGAGCATTCGCGATCCGCTCGCTGCCCGTTGCGCAGTACCCGGACATCGCGCCGCCCGTCGTCAGCATCTATGCGACGTACCCGGGCGCATCCGCGCAGGTCGTCGAGGAATCGGTGACCGCGCTGATCGAGCGCGAAATGAACGGCGCGCCGGGGCTGATGTATACGTCCGCGACGAGCAGCGCCGGCGCGGCGTCGCTGTACCTGACGTTCAAGCAGGGCGTCAACGCCGATCTCGCGGCCGTCGAAGTGCAGAACCGGCTGAAGACGGTCGATGCGCGGCTGCCGGAACCGGTGCGGCGCGACGGCATCCAGGTCGAGAAGGCCGCCGACAACATCCAGCTCGTGGTGTCGCTGACATCCGACGACGGGCGGATGACCGACGTGCAGCTCGGCGAATATGCGTCGGCGAACGTCGTGCAGGCGCTGCGCCGTGTCGACGGCGTCGGCCGCGTGCAGTTCTGGGGCGCCGAATATGCGATGCGGATCTGGCCCGACCCGGTGAAGATGGCCGGGCACGGCCTCACCGCGTCGGATATCGCGTCGGCGGTGCGCGCGCACAACGCACGCGTGACGATCGGCGACATCGGCCGCACCGCGGTGCCGGCCAGCGCACCGATCGCGGCGACGGTATTCGCCGATGCGCCGCTGAAGACGCCGGCCGAGTTCGGCGCGATCGCGCTGCGCACGCAGGCCGACGGCTCCGCGCTGTATCTGCGCGACGTCGCGCGCGTCGAGTTCGGCGGCAACGACTACAACTACCCGTCGTACGTGAACGGCAAGGTCGCGACCGGGATGGGCATCAAGCTCGCGCCGGGCTCGAACGCGGTATCCACCGAGAAGCGCGTGCGCGCGACGATGGACGAGTTGTCCGCGTATTTCCCGCCGGGCGTGAAGTACCAGATCCCGTACGAGACGTCGTCGTTCGTGCGCGTGTCGATGAACAAGGTCGTCACGACGCTGATCGAGGCCGGCGTGCTCGTGTTCCTCGTGATGTTCCTGTTCATGCAGAACCTGCGCGCGACGCTGATCCCTACGCTCGTCGTGCCGGTCGCGCTCGCGGGCACGTTCGGCGTGATGTATGCGGCCGGCTTCTCGATCAACGTGCTGACGATGTTCGGGATGGTGCTCGCGATCGGCATCCTCGTCGACGACGCGATCGTCGTCGTCGAGAACGTCGAGCGGCTGATGGTCGAGGAGGGGCTCGGGCCGTACGACGCGACCGTCAAGGCGATGAAGCAGATCAGCGGCGCGATCGTCGGCATCACCGTGGTACTGACGTCGGTGTTCGTGCCGATGGCGTTCTTCGGCGGCGCGGTGGGCAACATCTACCGGCAGTTCGCGCTGTCGCTCGCGGTGTCGATCGGTTTCTCGGCCTTCCTCGCGCTGTCGCTCACGCCCGCGCTGTGTGCGACGCTGCTCAGGCCCGTGTCCGGCGAACATCACGAGAAGCGCGGCTTCTTCGGCTGGTTCAACCGCTTCGTCGCGCGTTCGACGCAGCGCTACGCGACGCGCGTGGGCAAGATGCTGAAGAAGCCGGTGCGCTGGCTCGTCGTGTACGGCGCGCTGACCGCGGCCGCGGGGCTGATGCTCACGCAACTGCCGACCGCGTTCCTGCCGGACGAGGACCAGGGCAACTTCATGGTGATGGTGATCCGGCCGCAAGGCACGCCGCTCGCGGAAACGATGCAGAGCGTGCGGGAAGTCGAGTCGTACATCCGCCATGACGAGCCGGCCGCGTATACGTTCGCGCTCGGCGGCTTCAACCTGTACGGCGAAGGGCCGAACGGCGGGATGATCTTCGTCACGCTGAAGAACTGGAAGGAGCGCAAGGCCGCGGACGCGCACGTGCAGGCGATCGTCGCGCGCATCAACGAGCGCTTCGCGGGCACGCCGAACACGACGGTGTTCGCGATGAACTCGCCGGCGCTGCCCGATCTCGGCTCGTCGAGCGGTTTCGACTTCCGGCTGCAGAACCGCGGCGGGCTCGACTACGCGACGTTCAGCGCCGCGCGCGAGCAGCTGCTCGGGGCGGGCCGCAAGGATCCCGCGTTGACCGACCTGATGTTCGCCGGCACGCAGGACGCGCCGCAGCTGAAGCTCGACATCGATCGTGCGAAGGCGTCCGCGCTCGGCGTGTCCATGGATGAGATCAACACGACCCTCGCGGTGATGTTCGGCTCCGACTATATCGGCGACTTCATGCACGGCACGCAGGTGCGGCGCGTGATCGTGCAGGCCGACGGGCTGCACCGGCTCGATCCGGACGACGTGAAGAAGCTGCGCGTGCGCAACTCGCATGGCGAGATGGTGCCGCTCGCGGCGTTCACGACGCTGCACTGGACGCTCGGGCCGCCGCAGCTCACGCGCTACAACGGCTTTCCGTCGTTCACGATCAACGGCTCGGCCGCGCAGGGCCACAGCAGCGGCGAGGCGATGGCCGCGATCGAGCAACTCGCGGCGAAGCTGCCGGCCGGCACCGGCTATGCGTGGTCGGGGCAGTCGTTCGAGGAGCGTCTGTCGGGCGCGCAGGCGCCGATGCTGTTCGCGCTGTCGGTGCTCGTCGTGTTCCTCGCGCTGGCTGCGCTCTACGAGAGCTGGTCGATTCCGTTCGCGGTGATGCTGGTCGTGCCGCTCGGCGTGATCGGCGCGGTGCTCGGCGTCACGCTGCGGATGATGCCGAACGACATCTACTTCAAGGTGGGGCTGATCGCGACGATCGGGCTGTCCGCGAAGAACGCGATCCTGATCGTCGAAGTCGCGAAGGACCTGGTCGCGCAGCGCATGTCGCTCGTCGACGCCGCGCTCGAGGCCGCGCGCCTGCGGCTGCGGCCGATCGTGATGACGTCGCTCGCGTTCGGCGTGGGCGTGCTGCCGCTCGCGTTCGCGTCGGGCGCGGCGTCCGGCGCGCAGATGGCGATCGGCACCGGCGTGCTCGGCGGGGTGATCACGGCGACCGTGCTCGCGGTGTTCCTCGTTCCGCTGTTTTTCGTGATCGTCGGCCGCCTGTTCGACGTCGGCCCGCGCCGGCGCGGCGGAGCGCAGCCGGCGGCGATGGAGGGTTCTCAATGATGTTTGCGCTGAATGCACAGGCAGCGCTGCGGGTTCAGGTTGCGCTGGCCGCCGCGCTCGCGCTGGCCGGCTGCACGCTCGCACCGCGTTACGAGCGGCCGGCGGCGCCCGTGCCGGCGACCTATGCGCCGGTCGACGGCAGTGCCGCGCCGGCGGCGGCCGCGGCATCGCCCGCCGATGCCGCGCTGCTCGACGACTGGCGCACGTACTTCACCGATGCCGCGCTGCAGGCGTGGATCGACGCGGCGCTCGCGAACAACCGCGACCTGCGGGTCGCCGCCGGCCGGCTCGAGGAAGCGCGCGCACTCTACGGCGTGCAGCGCGCGGACCTGATGCCGTCGGTCGATGCGAATCTGGGTTATGAGCGTGCGCGCCAGTACGACCCGGTCGTGCGCGAAAGCGCGATCAGCGGGCTGTATCGTGCGGGCGTCGGCGTCAGCGCGTACGAGCTCGACCTGTTCGGCCGCGTTCGCAGCCTGTCCGACGCGGCGCTCGCCGAGTATTTCGCGACGGCCGACGCGCAACGCACGGTGCGCATCGGCGTGATCGCCGACGTGGCGGGCGCGTACGTGTCGGAGCGCTCGCTGCACGAGCAGCTCGCGCTGGCGCAGCGCACGCTGGACGCGCGCGAACGCATGGCCGCGCTCACGCAGCGTCGTTATGCGGCCGGCACGAGCGACGCGATCGAGCTGCGCTCGGCCGAGATGCTGGTGGCATCCGCGCGCGCATCGCAGGCCGCGCTGCAGCGCGAGCATGCGCAGTCGGTGCGGGCGCTGCAGTTGCTCGCGGGCGACTTCGCGCGCAACGTGCCCGGCGACACGACCGCGCTCGACAGGCTGTCGATCGCGCCCGTGGCGCCCGGCGCACCGAGTGCGCTGCTCGAACGGCGGCCGGACATCCGGCAGGCGGAGGCGCGGCTGAAGGCCGCCAACGCGCAGATCGGCGCCGCGCGCGCGGCATTCTTTCCGCGCATCACGCTGACGAGCGACTACGGCTCGGTCAGCGATGCGTTCTCGAGCCTGTTTGCCGGCGGCACCAGCGTATGGACGTTCGCGCCGCGCATCACGTTGCCGATCTTCGCGGGCGGACGCAACCGCGCGAACCTCGACGTCGCGAACGCGCGCAAGCACATCGCGGTGGCCGATTACGAGAAGACGGTGCAAACCGCGTTCCGCGAAGTGGCCGACGCATTCGCCGCGCGCGACTGGATCGATCGCCAGCTCGCCGCGCAGCAGGACGTGTATGCGGCCGACGGCGCGCGGCTGAAGCTCGCGGAGCGCCGCTACGCGGGCGGCGTCGCGACGTATCTCGAACTCCTCGACGCGCAGCGCAGCACGTACGAGTCGGGGCAGGAACTGATCCGGCTCAAGCAGCTCAGGCTCGCGAATGCGATCGCGCTGTACCGCGCGCTCGGCGGCGGCTGGTCGCCGGCGTCGGCATCGGCGGAGGCCGCGGCTTCCGCGTAATGCCCGTCGCCTGACGCCGCAGCGCGTCGGGCGGCATGACGGCGGCGGTACGTTTCGACGTGCTGCCGCCGCTTCCTTCGATCCATACCGCTGGTTCCAGCGATATCTTTTCCCATCGACAGGCCGGCCGGGACGTTTTTCATCCTGCGGCAACGCACGCGTGCGCGTTGCGGAACAGCCGTCGTCTTGCGACCGCTCATGTCGCAATTCCGCGCAAACGTGTGCGGGTCATTTTGACTTCTTTCTCCCATGCGATGCGGTCCCGATGTCGGGTTCCGGCGACCGCTCATGCGTGCGATTTACGATCCGGAATTGACAAACGAATTAATCCCATATCGGAAATAATGAGGGCGGCAAAGTGTCGCGGTAAAACGTTTGTATTCATGTCGCAATCGTTTGCGCGAAAAAATTGTATTGATTGAATCGCCGGTTAATTTCCTGTTTGTTGAAAATGATTTGATATTGGCGTTGTCGTCGGACAACGATGGCGGCTATGGACAATGTTTTGTCCTTTTCGAGAATGATTTGCCGGAGTCAATGCCAGCAAGGGTGCGCGGGGCGGCTTTGGCTATCGATCGAAAATATCCTTAATCTTCAATTGTTTCCGGTGAATAAAAAAGGACTGCGGATAAAAATTCCGGGATTGAAAATTGACGGGAAATAGTGCGGATCTGGAGGGGTAAATCGAACATTGTCAGATGCATTTGACAATGATTTACAGAAAACTTTCACGATTATCTCGATAATGCCGCCTCGTGACGGACGGGAGCCACCACACGCTACCGTTTGAGTCCGCCACGTCATCTATTCCATTTGCAGTCCTTTCGGGAAACGTCATGAAAAAATCCATCCTGACCGCTGTCGCACTCGCGGCCCTGTCGACCTCGGCCTTCGCAGCGGGCACCGGCACGATCAACTTCACGGGCGAGATCGTCGCGGGCGCATGCGGCATCGATTCGGGCTCGGCCAACCAGACCGTGAACCTCGGCAAGGTGCCGACCAACGTGTTCAAGCAGGCTGGCGACAAGTCCACGCCGACCAACTTCGACATCAAGCTGACCGACTGCGACACGAGCGTCGCGCAGAACGCGTACTTCACGTTCACGGGCACGTCGAGCGCGGGCCAGCCGAAGCTGCTCGCCACGATCGGTTCGGCAACCAACGTCGGCATCCGCCTGCAGGCAGCGTCGGGCGAATACCTCGACAACGGCGCCGAGCAGAAGGCACCGACCGTGCTGCAAAACGGCACGAACGTCGCACGCTTCGCGGCCATGTACGAAGCGACCGCAGCCGGCGTGACGCCGGGTACCGCCGAAGGCGTGGCGAACTTCACCGTCCGCTACCAGTAAGCCGCCGTACCGGGGAAGGGTGCGCGCACCCTTCCTCGTTCGTATTTCCTCATTTCCCCCTTCGTTGGACTTCCGGTAGCGCCGCGTGCGAATCAGACATTCCTTCCTTTGCGTCTCCGTGCTGGTTGTCGGCAGCCAGAGCCATGCGACGGAATTCAATTCGTCGTTCCTGAGCATCGACGGCTCGAACAACGTCGATCTGTCGCAGTTCTCGCAGGCGGACTTCACGCTGCCCGGCGAGTACATGCTCGACGTTCAGGTCAACGACCTGTTCTACGGGCTGCAGGCGATCGAGTTCATCGCCGTCGACGCGTCGGGGGCCGGCAAACCGTGCCTGCGCCCGGAACTCGTCGCGCAGTTCGGGCTGAAGCCGTCGCTCGCGAAGGACCTGCCGCGCTTCCAGGGTGGACGTTGCGTCGATCTCGGCGCGATCGAAGGGGCGACCGTGCGCTACCTGAAAAGCGACGGGCGGCTCAAGATCACGATTCCGCAGGCTGCGCTCGAGTTCAACGATACGACCTACCTGCCGCCGGAGCGCTGGTCGGAAGGGATTCCCGGCGCGATGCTCGACTATCGCGTGATCGCGAACACGAACCGCAACTTCGGCACGGGTGGCGGGCAAACGAATTCGATCCAGGCCTACGGGACGGTTGGCGCGAACTGGGATGCATGGCGCTTTCGCGGCGACTACCAGGCGCAATCGAACGTGGGCAATACGGCCTACGCGGACCGCACGTTCCGCTTCAGCCGGCTTTATGCATTTCGCGCGCTGCCGTCGATCCAGTCGACGGTGACGTTCGGCGACGACTACCTGACGTCCGACATTTTCGATACGTTCGCGCTGACGGGCGCGTCGATCCGCAGCGACGACCGCATGCTGCCGCCTTCGCTGCGCGGCTATGCGCCGCTGATCTCGGGCGTCGCGCGCACCAACGCGACCGTGACCGTGTCGCAGGCGGGCCGCGTGTTGTACGTGACGCGCGTGTCGCCGGGCGCCTTCGCGCTGCAGAACATCAATACGAGCGTGCAGGGCACGCTCGACGTTGCAGTCGAGGAAGAGGACGGCAGCGTGCAGCGCTTCCAGGTGACGACCGCCGCCGTGCCGTTCCTCGCGCGTGCCGGGCAATTGCGCTACAAGGCCGCCGTCGGCAAGCCGCGGCTCTTTGGCGGCGCCGGCATCACGCCGTTCTTCGGCTTCGGTGAAATCGCCTACGGCCTGCCGTTCGACGTCACCGCGTATGGCGGTTTCATCGCCGCGTCGGGCTACACGTCGATCGCGCTCGGCGTGGGCCGCGACTTCGGCGCGTTCGGCGCGCTGTCGGCCGACGTCACGCATGCGCGGGCACGCCTGTGGTGGAACGGCGCGACGCGCAACGGCAACTCGTACCGCATCAACTATTCGAAGCACTTCGACGGGCTCGATGCCGACGTGCGTTTCTTCGGTTATCGCTTCTCCGAGCGCGAATACACGAACTTCGCGCAGTTCTCGGGCGACCCGACCGCGTACGGCCTCGCCAACAGCAAGCAGCGCTACTCGGCGACGCTGTCGAAGCGTTTCGGCGACACGTCGACGTATTTCTCGTACGACCAGACGACCTACTGGGAACGTGCGAACGAGCAGCGCGTCGGCCTCACGCTGACGCGCGCGTTCTCGATCGGCACGCTGCGCAACCTGAACGTGAGCGTATCGGCCTTCCGCACGCAGAGCGCCGGCGCGAGCGGCAACCAGGTCTCGGTCACCGCGACGCTGCCGATCGGCGGCCGCCACACCGTCACGTCGAACCTGACGACGGGCAGCGGCAGCACGAGCGTGAACGCCGGTTATATCTACGACGATCCGGATGGCCGCACCTACCAGGTCAACGCGGGCGCGACCGACGGACGGGCGTCGGCGAACGCGAGCTACCGCCAGCGCTCGTCGGCGTATCAGCTGACCGCGCAGGCGTCGACGCTCGCCAATGCGTATGCGGCCGCGTCGCTCGAAGTCGACGGCTCGTTTGTCGCGACGCAATACGGCGTCGCGGCGCACGCGAACGGCAACGCGGGCGACACGCGGTTGCTGGTGTCGACCGACGGCGTGCCCGACGTGCCGCTGTCCGGCACGCTCTCGCATACCGATTCGCGCGGTTATACGGTGCTCGACGGCATCTCGCCGTACAACGTCTACGACGCGACGGTCAACGTCGAGAAGCTGCCGCTCGAGGTGCAGGTGTCGAACCCGATCCAGCGCATGGTGCTGACCGACGGCGCGATCGGCTTCGTGAAGTTCTCCGCCGCGCGCGGCAGCAACCTGTACCTGACACTGACCGACCCGGTCGGCAAGCCGCTGCCGTTCGGCGCATCGGTGCAGGACATGGCGAACGGCAAGGAACTCGGCATCGTCGGCGAGGGCGGCGCGGCGTTCCTGACCCAGGTTCAACCGAAATCCACGCTGGCGGTGCGCGCGGGCGAACGCACGCTCTGCACGATCGACACGCTGCCGAACCAGCTCCAACTCGAAGGCACGCCGATTCCGGTGACGTGCCAGACGCCCGGCGAGTCGCATGCAGCGGCCGCACGGGTCGAACGATGAATTCACGGATCCCGCGATGAAAAACTCCTTCTCCCTTTCCTTTCCGCGGCGCGCATGGTGCGCACTCGCGACCGCCGGTGCGCTCCTCGCGGGCGCCGCGCAGGCGGCGATCGTGCCCGATCGCACGCGCGTGATCTTCAACGAAGGCGAACAGGCGGCGGTCGTCACGATCACCAACAAGAGCACGACGTACCCGTATCTCGTGCAGTCGTGGCTCGAGGACGCGAAGGGCAACAAGATCACGTCGCCGCTGATGGTCGTGCCGCCGCTGCAGCGCGTCGAGGCGAACGAGCGCAACGTGCTGCGGATCGCGAAGCTGCCGGGCACCGAGCTGCCGGCCGATCGCGAATCGGTGTTCTACCTGAACATCCGCGAAGTGCCGCCGAAGACCGATACGCCGAACACGCTGCAGATCGCGCTGCATACGCAGATGAAGCTGTTCTATCGCCCGAAGGCCGTGCAGCCCGCGCGCGACGAGGACTGGACGCTGCCGATGACGTTGCGTGTCGACGCGGCCGCGCACACGCTCGTGTTCGACAATCCGACGCCGTATCACATCACGATCGTCGACGTGGCGTCGGGTGTGCAGAAGACGCACGTGCCGCTGGAGCCGGTGATGGTCAGCCCGATGAGCACGGCCGACGTGCCGTTCAAGGCCGCAACGCCCGCGACGCTGTTCGTCACGCACATCGACGATTACGGCGGCCAGGTGGCGGTCGAGTATGCGTGCGAGGCCGGTGCTTGCAAGAGCGTGAAGAAATGAGCGGCGCGCGACGAAACGGGATCGCGTTGCGGATGCCGGCGTGGCTCAGGTGGTGGGTGATCGCACTGTTCGTCGTGTTCGCGCAGCCGGCGTGGGCACTGAAATGTATTGCGGACAGCGGCGGCCTGTCGCTGACCGAGGCGATCGGCAATGTCGCGTCGTATCCGACCGACGCGCCAGATGGTTACGTGATCTGGGTGTCGCCGCCGCGTACGACAACGGGCTATTGCTACAAGGATATCGGCGGGTTGCAGAATTTCCCCGAACAGATCTACTTCTACGCGAACCCGGAGAAACAGAATCCGGCCGCGTGGGGGCTCGAAGTCGGCATTCGCTTCGAGGGCACCGACTATTACGGACGCACCAGCCAGCCGGGGGACGGCATTGACACGCACAGCTCCGTGAAAATCTGCAAGCTGGACAACTGGCAGGTCGATGCCGGAATGTGTCCGAAATGGCCCATCAGCATTAGGTATCAGGTCGTCATTCGCAAGCGGGGGGCGTGGACGAGGCCGCCCTCGGATATCTATGCAGTGTTTCAGTTCGACGGCGAGCGCGGGCTGAACAGCAAGGGAAGCTTCCGCTACAAGCTGAGCGGTCTGCAAAATCTCAAGCCGACACCCTGCATGGTCGACGTGAAAGTCACGCCTGAACCCGGCGTCGTGAAGTTCGGCCAGGTTCAGGCCACGGGCAGCGGTTTCTTGCCAGCCGTGCCGCGCAAGTCGTTCAGTCTCGCGCTGACCAAGCAATGCAACGTGCCGGTGCGTGTGGACGGCTACTTCGAGACTTCGCAGACGGTGCAGAACGGGCTGCTCGTGCCGGATCCGAAGAGTAACTTCGGCATCGGCATCGAGGACCGAAACGGCAAGGCGATTGCGTTCAACGAACAGTTCGTGCTCGCCCAGATGCCGGGAAATGTGAACTACCAGAGCGTGACGCTCGATGCCGTTCTGAAGGCGTTCGGGCCGCCGAAGATCGGTCCGTTCAACGGCACGGCGACGATTCGGTTGTTTATCTACTGACGCATGCGAGCGCGGTCTGTGCGGGCATTTACCGTGCAAGGCAGGCCGGCGGCCGAGCGTCTTTTTCGGGGGAGACGGAGATGCATCTGAAGGGCACCATGGCAGCGACATTGTTCGTTGCGTCGACGGCAGGCGCGGTTCATGCGCAGACGGTATCGGCGGGTGGTTATTCGCTGACCGTGATCGGCGACCTGGGCGGGCCGCGCGACATGCAGTACAACGGGAATGCCGTCAGCGCGGACGGCAAGACGATCATCGGCTCCTACTGGAGCGACGCGCAGCCCGGTAACTCGATGGCCTTCTCGTGGTCGGCCGCGACGGGCTGGCAGCGGCTGGCGGCGCCGGCGAACGCCTATGACTCGATGGCACAGACGGTGTCGGGCGACGGGCAGGTGATCGGCGGCTCGATCAGTGCGCGCCAGGCGGAAAGCAGCAACCTTGATCGATGGGCGGTGCGATGGCCTGGCGACGGTCGCACACAAAAACTCGTTCCGGATACGGCGGGCTGGGGCGCATCGGTCGAAGTCGCGAACCTCGGCGGCACGAGGATGGCGGGCCGCTTTTCGACGATAGGCGTCTCGAATGCACGGTTCATGTGGGACCAGCCGAGGGGTTTCCGCCAGCTGCCACCCGGCGGCGACTATGTCGTGCAGCTCCTGTCGATGACCTCGTCAGGGAATGCAGCAGCGGGGTTCGCCGGCAATGTCGACGGCGTGTATGGCTCGCGTGCGCTCCTTTGGACAGAACGAATCGGTGAACGACTATTGCCGACGATCAACGCGGGCGTGGCGAGAATGGATCAGGCCCGTGGTGTGACCGAAGACGAACGGACGATCGCCGGCGCGCTTGGCACGCTGGTGGTCACGCCGGATGGACAACGGGTCGATTCGGAGGCCGTGCTGTGGACGAACGGCGGCGACAGCATCCAGCGGCTCGGTTTTCTCGACGGCGACGACAGCAGCTACGCGCAAGCGATCAGCACGGACGGGCGGGTTGTCATCGGCACATCGAGCAACGGGCAGACCGGTATTGAGCGCGTCTTCGTGTGGACGCCGCAAAGCGGCATGCGCAGCCTCGTTGCGTTGCTCGAAGCGGCCGGCCTGTCGGTCGGCACGCTGAACCTGACCAACGTGATCGGTGTGAGCCCCGACGGGCAGACCATCACGGGGCAGGGTTATCGCGACGGCGATCCCGACTATCGACCGCAGTTCTGGCAAGTGCACATCGATGCGGCGACCCTGCGCGCGTTGCAGCCGGCGAGCCCGGGCGCCGACGCGTTGCGGGTGCGGGCTTCGCCGCGCAAGGCGGCGTCACGCATGCTGGCGGCGAAGCCGAACGCAGCGATGCAGCGAAGCGCGTGCCGCATGCCCGTCAGCCCGGCGCAGCTCGCGCGATGCCTGCCGCGGTTGCCGGCCACGCGCTAACGAGCGTGGTCGCACGCAGGTGAAGCGATGAAACAAGGCGCCGGCTTTCCGGCGCCTTGTTTCGTTTACCGCACCCAGCGACACATCCTGTGATGGTGATGGTCGAAGTGACACACGCGGTGCGGATGCGCTTCGGCGATGGCCGGCACGAGCACGGCGGCGGCGAGCGCCGTGACGGCGAGCGATTTCAGTAGCGTTTTCATGTTGCAGTCCTGATCGTTGAAAAGTGAATCACGGGAAGAGGGAACGCCTTACCACTGCGGCCGCTGATCGTCGCGTCGGTCGTCCCGGCGGTCGTCATATCCGCGGGGATGCTGCGCTTCCCAGTCTCGGCGCTCCCAGTAGCGATTGCCGTCCCAGTAACGATCGCCATGCCAGCCGATCGTGACCTGAGCCGGGCCGGCAGGATAGGCGACGCACCCGGTCAGCATCACGCTCGACAGCGCGCCAGCCATGACAGCGGACAACACGATGGATTTCATGGTTTTCTCCCTTGGAAACAGCACCCCGATCGTACGAGCCCCCAAAATTTCACGTAGTAAGAAGTTGCTACCGCACATGACACGTGCAGGCGCGTTGTCAGACGCGTGAAAGGTCGTGTCGGTGGGTCGCAGGCCGGTCGCGCCGTTCGGATTAGCAGATGACCACGTACCGAACCAGCTGCCGTGCGTCCCCTCCACCCGGGCAACGATTCCGTCAATTGTTCAGACAAATCCTGTCGACTGAAAGGGGCATTCAGTAATCAGATTGAGAATGATTTGCGTTTACGTTAAATTGCGCTATCTCGGAATTTGACGGAGCAGATCGATGGCGATGGCGGAAGTGCTCGACCGACCGGCGGCGGCAGCGGCGAACCCGTTCCTCGGCAGTCATCCCGACCGGCCGCCGCGTGCGCGCCGCGCCACGGAGCCCCGTGCGCAAGGCGCGTTGCTCGACGTGCTGATCTCGCATCGCGCGATGCTCGTGAACGTTGCGCGCGGTTTCGTCGGCTGTGCGAGCCGTGCCGAGGACGTCGTGCACGACGTGTTCGTGAAGCTCGTCGAATTCCCGAACCAGGATGCGGTGCGCCAGCCGGTCGCGTACGTGACGCGGATGGTGCGCAATGCGTCGATCGACGCGTGCCGCCGGCAAAACCTCGAGAACGTCTATCACACGGAAGAGGACGACGGCTTCGACGTGCCGTCGCCCGAGCCGACGCCGGAAGCCGCACTGCTGACGCGCGATACGCTGCGGCGCGTGTGGGCCGCGCTCGACGACCTGCCGGCGCGCAGCCGCGCGGCCTTCGAGATGGTGCGGCTGCGCGAGGAGACGCTGCAGACCGCGGCGCGCGCGCTGAACGTGTCGCAGACGCTCGTGCATTTCATGGTGCGCGACGCGGAGCGCCACTGCGCGGAATGCCTCGATGCATGCCATCGCGGTGTCGCGTGCCCGGTGTTCCTGGGCGGCCGCACGCGGCGCCGGTAAGCGCGGGTAAAAAAACGCGCCGGCCAATCGTCTATCAGACAGGAGCGGCCGAAACCGCCGCTTTGCCATCCGCTTTGCCACTTTCAACCGCCTCAGCGATTTCCGATCATGACGCAAGCCACGACGCCTTCCGCCGACACCGACGATCTCGTCTATACAGTCGTCATCAATGACGAAGAACAGTATTCGATCTGGCCGACGTTCCGGCCCGTGCCGGCCGGCTGGCGCGAAGTGGGCGTGAGCGGCCCGAAAGCCGACTGTCTCGCGCACATCGAGACCGTCTGGACCGACATGCGCCCCGCAAGCCTGCGCCGCGCGATGGACGGCGAGCGCGCATCGCGCGCATCGTGACCCGCCGCGCCGCGTGGGCGGCGCGCCACCTGAAGAGGACGTTGCATGACCCTGCTTTCGTTGCCGACGCTCGACGACCTGCGTATCGAGCCGGGGCTGCCCACCGTCGTGTCGCCGCGCGGCAGCGACGGGATGTCGATCGACGACGTCGCGCCGCTGGCGCGCGAGATCGCGGCCGACACGCTCGAACGGGCGGGCGGTGTGCTGTTCACGGGTTTTCACGTGCCGTCGATCGACGCGTTCCAGCAGTTCGCGGCGTCGTTCGGCGATCCGCTGATCGGCTATGAATACGCATCGACACCGCGCAGCCAGGTCGAGGGCGCCGTCTACACGTCGACTGAGTACCCGCCGCACCGCGCGATTCCGCTGCACAACGAGCAGTCGTATACGCGCGAATGGCCGCTGCGGATCTGGTTCCACTGCGCGCTCGCCGCGCCGAAGGGCGGGGCGACGCCGATCGCGGACAGCCGCGCGGTGTATCGCGCGCTCGATCCGGCGCTCATCGCGCGTTTCGAGAAGCGCGAGCTGCTGTACGTGCGCAATTTCGGGCAGGGGCTCGACCTGCCGTGGCAGCAGTCGTTCGGCACCGACGAACCGGCCGAGGTCGAACGGATGTGCGCGGCGCGCGGCATCGAATGCGCGTGGCGCACCGACGATGACGGCGAGCTGCTGCTGCGCACGCGTGAACGCTGCCAGGCCGTCGCGCGTCATCCGCGCACCGGCGACCGCGTGTGGTTCAACCAGGCGAACCTGTTTCACCTGTCGGCGCTCGACGACGACATGCAGGAAGCGCTCGTCGACGCGGTCGGGCTCGAGAACGTGCCGCGCAACGCGTATTACGGCGACGGCGAACCGCTCGAAGCCGACGCGCTCGCGGAGATCCGCGGCGTGCTCGACCAGCAGCGCATCGTGTTCCCGTGGCGCACGGGTGACGTGCTGATGCTCGACAACATGCTGACCGCGCATGCGCGCGACCCGTTCGAGGGGCCGCGCAAGGTCGTCGTCGCGATGGCGCAGAGTTATACGGTCCCGCGCGACCGAACGGAGGATTGATGACGCGTAGTACCGCCGCGCTTGCCGCGCGCGGGCTGTCGGTGGGATATCGCGACCATGTCGTGATCGACGGGCTGGACCTGTCGATCGCGGCCGGCCGCGTAACCGCGCTGTGCGGACCGAACGGCTGCGGCAAGAGCACGCTGCTGCGCACGCTCGCGGGCCTGCAGCCCGCGCGTGCCGGCCATGTCGAAGTGAACGGGCAGCCGCTCGCGTCGTTTCGCCGTCGCGCGCTCGCGCGCGAGCTGACGATGCTCGCGCAGTTCAACCAGATTCCGTCGGGCCTGACGGTGCGCGAACTCGTCGCGTACGGGCGCTATGCATACGGCGGCTTCCTGCGCGGCCTGTCGCGGGCCGACCATGCGGCGATCGACGAGGCGCTCGACACGAGCGGCCTCGCCGGCGATGCGGAGCGCGACGTCGGCGCACTGTCGGGCGGCGAGCGCCAGCGTGCGTGGATCGCGATGGCGCTCGCCCAGCAGGCGCCGATCGTGCTGCTGGACGAACCGACGACCTATCTCGACATCCATCATCAGCTCGACATCCTCGATGCGCTGCGCACGCTGAACCGCACGCGCGGGCTGACGATCGTCTGGGTGCTGCACGACCTGAACCAGGCGGCCGCATACAGCGACGAAATCGTGCTGATGCGCGCGGGCCGCCTCGTCGCGCAGGGCACGCCCGACGCGATGCTCGATCCGGCGCGGCTGCGCGCGGCGTTCGGCGTCGAGATGCTGAAGCTCGCGCATCCGCAGACAGGCGCACCGATGTGCGTGCCGGCCTACGGGCCGACAACCGACGGCGCGCCGCAGGCGGCCGGTGTCTTCGACCGGGATCTCGCCGTATGACCACATTCGCGATGCGCAAGCGCCTCGCGGCGGCGGGGAGGGGCACGACATCGGGCCGGGCCGGTGCGATCGCGATCGGCCTCGTCGCGCTGATCGCGGCACTGGCGGCGCTGCGCGTCGCCCCCGATCTGCGCGTGTGGTGGAGCGCGGTGCCCGGCAGCGATGCCGCTGCGCTTGCGCACGTGTTCCTGTTCGACCTCAACCTGCCGCGCGTCGCGGCCGCGCTCGTCGCGGGCGGGTGCCTCGGCATCGCGGGCGCGCTGTTCCAGTCGCTCACGCGCAATCCGCTCGCGTCGCCTGATTTGCTCGGCGTGACGGGCGGCGCCCAGCTCGGCCTGCTCGCGGCGATGCTCGTGCCGGCGCTGGCCGGCGTCGCGTCGGTGCCGCTGCTGTTCGTGTGCGGGCTGGCCGCGGCCGCCTGCGCGATCGTCGCGGCCGGCGGCTGGCGCGCGACGCCGTTGCGTCTCGTGCTCGCGGGCAGCGTGTGCATGCTGCTGTTCGCCGCGCTGTCGACGCTCGTGCTCGCCTTCTTCGAGCAGAACATCGCGGGCGCCGCGCTGTGGACCAACGGCAGCCTGTACCAGCCGGGCGCGACGGGCCTCGCGCTCGCCGCGCGCTGGCTCGTCGTGCCGCTGATCGCATTGCCGTTCGTGATCCGGCCGCTGAATCCGCTCACGCTCGGCGACGACGCGGCGGCCGCGGCCGGCGTGCGCGTCGACGCGACGCGGCTCGCCGCGACGATCGTCGCGGTCGCGTTCACGAGCGTGGCCGTCAGTATCGCGGGCCCGCTGTCGTATGTCGGCCTCGTCGCCCCGAACCTGCTGCGCCAGGTGCGCGGCGCGCGCGCCGCGCGGCTCGGCGTGCTCGTGCCGCTGTCGGCGCTTGCGGGCGGGGCGCTCGTGCTCGTCACCGACAGCGCGGTGCTCGCGTCGGGGCTCGACGCCACGCTGTCGACCGGCGTCGCGATCGCGCTGGTCGGCACGCCGCTGATGCTGGCGATGATCCGGCGCGGCGCCGCGTGGTCGGGCGTGCTGCATGCGGATGCCGAACGCGCGGCGGGCGGCGGCTCGACGCGGCTCGTCGGCTGGCTCGAGCGGCTCGGCTGGCCGCTGCGCACGGCGCTGTTCGTCGTGGCGGGCGTGCTGGCCGTGTTCGTCGGCGTGTCGGCGGGCCCCGAGTGGCTGTCGATCGCGCGCTGGTCCGCTGCGCTGTCCGGCCACGATGCGCTCGCGCGGATGCTGATCGACCTGCGCATGCCGCGGCTGCTGTGCGCGCTCCTCGCGGGCGCGCTGCTCGCGGTGAGCGGGGTCGCGATGCAAAGCGTCGTGCGCAATCCGCTCGCGGGCCCCGAAGTGCTCGGCGTCACGCAGGGTGCGGGGCTCGTCACGCTGTTCGCGTTGTCGACGTGGCCGCTGATGGGCCACGTGACGCTCGCGGCGGCCGCGCTGATCGGCGGCGGGCTGTCGCTCGCGATCACGCTCGCGCTGAATCACCGGCATCGCTATGCGCCGCTCGCGGTGGCGCTGACGGGGATCGTGATCGGCGCGTTGTGGACCACGCTCGCGCAATGGCTGATCACGCAGGAAAGCGTGCAGCCCGCGCGCTTCGTCGTGTGGCTCGTCGGCGGGACTTACGGCCGCAGCTGGGGCGAGGTGTCGATGCTGCTGCCGTGGTGCGTGCTCGCGGTGCCCGTGTTCGCGTGGCTCGCGAAACCGCTCGACATGCTCGCGCTCGGCGACGACCAGGCGGCCGCGCTCGGCCTGCCGGTGGCCGTGCTGCGGCCGCTCGCGCTGACGATCGCGACGCTCGCCGCCTGTGCGGCCGTCGCGGCGGTCGGGCCGGTCGGCTTCATCGGGTTGATGGCGCCGCACGTCGCGACGATGCTCGGCGCGCGCCGGCACCGTACGCGGCTGTGGCTCGCGGCCGCGTGCGGCGCGCTGATCCTCGGTGTGGCGGATCTCGCGGCGCGCACGGTCGTCGCGCCGCGCGAAGTGCCGGCCGGCGTGCTGACCGCGCTGATCGGCGCGCCGTACCTGCTCGGGCTCCTGATCCTCGAGGGGCGCCGCGCCCGGCGCGCGGGGCGATGACGCTGCCGCTCGACGGCGCGCGCGCCACGCGTTTCTCGGCGTTCGCGCCCGAACCGTTCGCCGACCATCTCGACGTCGTCTGGCTCGGTTTGCCCGACGACGCGCACGCGCCGGGCCGCCTCGTCGTGCCGGTCAGCGCGTTGCCCGCGCACCGCGACATCGTGCTCGACGCGATGGTCCGCCATTACGGCGGCGATCCGGCGCAGCACGCGCGCGCGCTGATGTCGCAATGGAGCAAATATTATTTCGGCCGCGCGGCGCCGGCCGGCGTCGTGGCCGCGCTGACGCTCGGCCGGCCGCTCGACATGACACCCGAGCGCACGTTCGTCGCGCTCGACGACGGGATGCCCGCCGCTCTGTATTTCACGCACGATGCGCTCGGCGAACCCTGCGACGACCCGGCGCCACGCTACGCGGGGCTCGTCGCGCATCTCGGCGCGGTGATCGACCTGCTCGCGGCGATGGGGCGCGTCACGCCGCGCGTGCTGTGGAGCAACGCGGGCAACCTGCTCGACTATCTGCTCGATACGTATCGTGCGCTGCCATGCGTGGCCGATCCGGTGCGCGACGCGGGCTGGCTGTTCGGTGCGACGTGCTTTGCGTGCGAACCGAATCCGTTGCGCATGCCCGTGCGCGATGCGGTGCCGCGTTCGGCGCTGCTGCCAACGCCGTTCCGCGCGCGACGCGTGTGCTGCCTGCGCTATGAAATTCCTGGAGAAACGCAACTGTGTGGAAGCTGCCCCCTGCTACTGACGATGGACGACGCGGCGCTGGCCGAGCAGGACGCGATCCGGTGACGAATGCCGGCCGCCGGCACGCACTCGGCGCAATCGGCGCACTCGCGGCGCTCGGCGCCGCGTGTTGCGGCGCGCTGTCGGCCTCGTCCGGCGCCGTTGCCGCGGCCCTCGATGCACGTCGCGCGCAGGGCGCGCCGGGTGCGGTATCGCTGGCCGGCAATCCCGTCGTGTCGCAGGCGAGCGCGACGATGCCGGTGCGGCCGCAGCGCGTGGTCGCGCTCGATTTCATGTTCGCGGAAAGCGTGATCGCGCTCGACATCGTGCCGGTCGGGATGGCCGATACGGCGTTCTATCCGGGCTGGCTCGGTTATCAAAGCGACCGGCTCGCCAACGTGACCGACATCGGTTCGCGCCAGGAGCCGGGCCTCGAGGCGATTGCGGCGGTCAAGCCCGACCTGATCATCGGCGTCGGCTTCCGTCATGCGCCGATTTTCGATGCGCTCGACCGGATCGCGCCAACGATCCTGTTCCAGTTCAGCCCGAACGTGTCGGACGGCGGTGTGCCGGTGACGCAGCTCGACTGGATGCGGCAGATCTTCCGGACGATCGGTGCGGTCACGGGGCGCGACGCGCGCGCGCAGGCGGTCGATACGCAACTCGATGCGGGCATCGCGCGCAATGCGGCGCGGCTCGCGGCCGCGGGCAGGAAAGGCGAACGCATCGCGCTGCTGCAGGATCTCGGCTTGCCCGACCGCTACTGGGCCTATACGGGCAACAGTACGTCGGCGGGCCTCGCGCGCGCGCTCGGGCTCGACCCGTGGCCGAAGAAACCGACGCGGGAAGGCACGCTGTACGTGACGTCGGCCGATCTGCTCAGGCAGCGCGAGCTGGCCGTGCTGTTCGTGACCGCATCGGGCATGGACGTGCCGCTGTCCGCGAAACTCGATTCGCCGGTGTGGCGTTTCGTCCCCGCGATGAAGGAACGCCGGATCGCGCTGATCGAACGCAATATCTGGGGGTTCGGCGGGCCGATGTCGGCGCTGAAACTGGCCGACGTGATGACCGACACGATGCTGAAGCTGCCGGCCGTGCGTTGAGTGTGCGGCGGTCGATGCCGCCCGCGCGGGCAGGGTGTGGCGGTAGACCCGACTCGCGCTGGACGGCCGGGGCATTGCGACGATCGCGCCGCG
>Ga0209566_100605_pt1 | contig 22463 bp, 20 predicted proteins | sample Araplavi_mTSA_r2_2_FD_184287 | JGI IMG/M metagenome (GOLD analysis project Ga0209566, IMG submission 184287) | Arabidopsis root microbial communities from North Carolina, USA - plate scrape CL_Cvi_mTSA_r2 (SPAdes) (version 2) | ecosystem: Host-associated > Plants > Roots > Endosphere | place...
AAGATGAGGTTAAATCGAAATATCCTGATCTTTACGAGAAAGTTGAGAAATATTTGGATCCGTTGAAAGCGGGCCTCCAACAAGATAAGCTGGACTATGACCTTATAAGACAGCTGACCGATGGTCTCAAAGGTACGGTCACAGAGCTTAGCACTTCGCTTAACAAATAAGTGAGCACGAATCTTTTGTGGGGCCAACTACTGCCGCCATGTCCTATCGTTATGAGAACCGTTTGGCGGAGGACATATTTCGTTTGATCGAGGATCGTGAGCTTCGGCACAAATTGGCAACGATTGGGGAAGCAGAGGCATCACAATGGACTTGGGAACGCAGTGTAAACGCTTTTGAAAAAGCGTTAACAAACATTCTCGCGATAGTTTAATCTTGAGATACTATCATTGTTTATCATTGTTTTTTGATGTGATATCTATGAGTGCTGATTATTTTAATGAATGGTTGGATGAATATAACGATCATATGAGATTGTTTGAAATGTTTGGCGATGACAAGTATCATCAAAACGCAAAAGAGATAATTGAAAATTTGAAAGTGATGATATACAGAATAATGTACAAAAAAATGATTCTTTGCAAATTAGAAAGTGATAAGACGATAAAATTATGACATAGGAGAGAAAGCAGCATGACCAAGGCAGAACGCGATTGATTTAGCGAAAAAACTATATCGCGAGGATGGAACGTCAATGAATATTCAAATTGTAATGCCTAAAAGAGGACAGTTTGAGCTTGAAATTGATATAGAATAAATGATGATTCCATGCAGAGAGTTAGGTGAAACATTATTGTTAACAAAGAAGAGTTGATTGATGAATTCTTTGCAATGATTAGAAGATTGAATAGAACAGGGATTGACATTTTAGAGATAAAGAAATTTTTTGGATTAATTTCTGAAATTCGACACATCGTACCGCCTACAGTTGAATTTATGACTGTGCTAAAAGTATATAGACCTGTCTTATTTCATGAATTTAGAAGGTCACTTGTACCAAGTACTGGCATGTGGTTTCTTGCAAATGTAAATATGGATGTTGGTCATGCACTAATTAACCTTGGAATTACAGATGAGGTTCAACTTCGAATTTTAATCAAAGGTTCACAAATATAATCAAAATCCATTTCAAAGGAGACGGTGAGAACAATAGGACTTGAAACTACAAAGGAATTAAAGGATTACGGTGTTCGAGTTAACCGCTTGGTAGATGATTTTAAAAAACAAACTCATTTCCAGCTGTCTAATAACACAAAAGTGCCTACATAAACCTAAGCGAAAAAGCTTGAGAAATCAGGCTTTTATTTTTTTATAGTACGACGACAGAATAATCCCGCTTTAGAACCTTGATATATCAAGGTTCTTTTTCATTTGTACGGAATTTCTTGTCGTTTTTTTATGGAAGTGAAAATCCCAATATAATGCACTAACGACAAAAAAATCACCATATTGAGGTTTATAAGAGCCCTACTTAGACAATAATGGATTCTAAAAACACAATAGAGGTGACCAGAGTGTACACAACGCCATTAATTAAATCACGTACTGGACGGTATGGTAATAACCATTGGATCGTTTATAGCAGCAAAATAGAAAGGGAGGTTAATTTATTTAGTGATCTTGAGTTTGACCACTGGGTGATGGTTGAAGCTGATCCAACTGTGGAGACTTTCTGTGAGCAGCCTGATAAAGCTGTTGTTGAAGGGGAGAAAGGGACCTCAATATTTGATATGTGGATTAAGGGAAAAGATGGTAAGGAGATCTTTATTGAAATTAAATATGAAAAGGATCTAAAGGATGAACAAGTGGTAAAACAAATTGGGGTACAAAAAAGCTGGTGTGAATTACACGGTAAAGAGCATCACGTACGCACAGAGAAAGATATTCGAAGCAACGAGATCTATTTGGAAAATTTAAAAGATATACTTCCATATTTACAGAATAACAGCACTATTGTTGAAATTGATCGGCATAAAGTAATATCTCAGCTTAAGGATGGAAGAAGAGCATTAAAGGAATTATCTCAATTACTTAACTTGAGTTTACCGCGACTTTATGAAGCAGTTGCTTGTTTAATTTGTACCGGTGAAATTAAAGCAAATATTGATAAGGAGTATTTTGGTCTGGAGACGGAGGTGTGGATGGATGAGGCGGAAAAGCTTGGTTGAGAAAATGGGAGTGAGCCATGAGATGCTTAATTTATCCGATTGGCCAATTGTGGATACAAATGCATTAGATAAAGTTGCGGCGCAAAAATATCAAAACAGAAAACGGGCTGTGGAATTGTACCTTCAGGATCATGCAACCATCTCTGAGATTTCTGAAGTTACAGGAATTGAAAAAAAAGAGATAACAAGATACGTGGAACGTTGTTTTAAGATTGATCAATTCGGAGGGATTCTGGGTTTTAGAGCACTAATCCCAGGTCTTCATTTGAAACGCTATGAAAGGGAACAGCTCCCTAAAATAAAAGCTTCAAATTACGCTGGTGCATTCGAGCTATTGCTTGAAAAGTTTACAGATTTGCGGGATTGGATCGACGAACAGGCTTTAGCGAAAAAAAAGAACTCAACGAGTTTCACTTACTCCGTGAAGTATCTACACAAACATTTTATTGAAGAGTGTAAGAAAATAAGGATTTCAACGAGTGAATATCCTAGAAATACTGACGACCAGGGAAGGAGATCGTTAGAGAGATATGTAAAAAAGTTGAAGGAACGACATTTTGGAAAAGAGCATATTTATGGTGAAGTTGCTGCAATGATGGCAAGAACTGTGGGTAAAGGTGAGAAGAATTACATAATAAATTTCAGACCTTTCTCGCGTGTAATGTTCGATGCACATAAAATTGATTTAATAGTGACGATTCGATATACAGACCCTAATGGCAACCTAGTGAAAAAAACGTTAAAAAGGATTTGGTTGCTTGTAATTCTAGAAATTCCAACAAATGCAGTATTAGGTCACTTGTTGTGTGTTAAGCCAGAATATTCGCAGATGGATGTTCTTCAGTGTATTCAAAATGCAATTCATCCACATTCACCCAAAACATTCACAATAAAGGGGCTTCATTATCCAGAAGAAGGATCCTTCCCTTCAATATCTATTCACGAGACCGAATGGGCAGTATGGAGAGAATTCTGGATGGATAATGCGAAAGCAAATCTAGCTAAAAATGTAAAGGATAAATTGACCAAAACAATCGGATGTTTTATTAATGCAGGTCCAGTAAAATCCCCCTTACGAAGATCTGTTATTGAGAGGTTCTTTCGTATCCTTGAAGTGAATGGGTATCACTTACTTCCTTCTACTACAGGAAGTAATCCAAGTGATCCTAAGCGTAAGAATGCAGAAGATAAGGCGTTAGCTTCAGAAATTAATATTGAGCATCTAGAGGAATTAACAGAGGCTATGTTAGCCCAATATAATGTTGAACCTCATAGCGGTAACTCAGGATTAAGCCCGTTAAAGGCAATGAGAGACAAAATTCAAAGAGGATATCTACCAAGAGTTTTACCTGAGCATCGTCGTAAAGAACTGGGGCTGTTGGTCATTAGTAAGATTGTCACTGTACAAGGAAATTTGAAAAAAGGAAAGAGGCCATATATTAATTTTGAGGGCGCGCAATACAGAAATGAGGTCTTATCTCAGCATGCGAGTTTAATAGAAAATAAGCTAAGTATTTATATAAATATTATGGATGTGAGATCCGTTAGGGCTTTTTTAGAAAATGGAACTGAACTTGGTCCGTTGCGTGTATCCGGTAAGTGGGCTAAAACTCCCCATAGTTTAGAGACAAGGAGATTAATTAATAAATTTCTTCGAAGCGAAAAGAGGGATTTCTTCTTGGCAAGCAATGATTATGTCCAAGCTCTCAGAGAACATCTTAGTAGTAGTAAAAACAAAGGAGATAAAAATTGGTTAGCACATGAGGAAAGGTATCAGAAGCAAATGGAAAATATGGCACAAGAAGCAGTAGCTGAAGTAGAGGAAGGGGTTACTGAAGATACCGAAACTGAAAGTTATCAAGAAGAAGCGGTATTCAGCAATACTTCTGTTTTTAAGAGAGAAGAAATTGTTATTTTTGAACATGATGACGACTGGGAAGACTTTTTTAAACCTATGTCATATTAGAAGAGGTGATAAATGATGAGTTTGGAGTATAACGATAGACCATTCATACCAGCTGGCACACATCAACTTGTACAAGATAAGTATCTGCTACCTACTAATGAAATAATGAATCTATATAAGAAAGTAGCTGAATGGATAGAAGATAGGGCTTCTGGTGCGATTATTTATGGTCTTCAAAGAAGAGGTAAGACGGAGGCTATTAAATATGTTCGTGACAAGCTTAAGGAGCAATATAACGATGAGTTACCTGTTGTTTTTGTGCCAGCCAAACACAAGTTCACTGCGAATGAAGAAGTATTTTACGAGTTGTTATTATTATGGTCGGGTCATCATTTCCCGTTTGCTGGAAAGAAAAATCATAAGTTTGATCGATTAGCTAAGTTTTTACTTGATAAAGGTGAGAGTTCAAAGTTTAAACAAGTAGTTTTATTTATTGATGAAGCACAAGCACTGCTTGAAGCTCACTATAAATGGCTTATTGATATATATAATTACTTAAACGAATATAAAGTTAAATTAATTGTAATACTGGTAGGTCAACAACAACTAAAAGGAAATAAAAATCTTTATGTTGAAGACGGAGCGTATCATATCGTCGGTAGATTTATGATTAAGGAGCATCAGTTGTCTGGGGTAAAAAGCGTTGATGATTTAAGGGTGTGTTTAAAAGGATATGATAATCATGAATATCCCCAAGGAAGTGGATGGTCATTTACTAGATATTATTATCCTGAAGCATATGCTGCTGGAGAAAGGCTTGCTAAATGTGCATCAACTTTATTTGAAGCATTTGCTACCGTTAGGCAAGAAAATGGTTTAGGTGGAAAAATGGAGATTGGCATGCAAGACCTAACTAGTACGATAAAGTATGCCCTTGTAAAATATGGGGCAGATTCGAGAGAAAAAAAATATTGGATCGATCTTGATATATGGATTGAATGTGTTAGGAGATCGGGCTACATTGATTCAGAACTTTCTTTTATTATTCGAAAAAGCTAATGGCAAAATGCCTTATAAGTTCAACAAATTACGGGAAAAGATAAGGCTTGCCAGCTTCACGCTTCTTGTCATAAAAATACGTAACTTCTTGCTTTCGTCTTTTTTAGACTGCATAGTACAGCAAGATATAAGGCATGACGCATCTTCTTAGATCCGCGTTTCGTAATCCGATTGGCTGTAGCTGTGAACTTACCCGATGAGTAGACGCTTGCAAAAGCTACCAAACTTTTAGCGTGATTAAACCGTTGGATTTCCCCAGGAATAATCTGATAAGCTTCAACTTCTTCAGCAAGGGCATCGATCTGACCTAGCAGGTGGGAAAGATGCACTTGGTACTGAATGAGAAAATCAATGAACAACGTGAGGCTTACGAGATGACTGCTACAGCTTACTTTCTGAAGAGGATTGTTTGTCTCAGCTGTCATGATAAGCCTTATTTTTTCGTTCGCCCAGCGGTCAGAACGAGACAGGCAGAGGCAAGCAATGACGTGAGTAACAGTAGATTCACCGGTCGCTGAAAAGCCGCAGGAGTGAGCTCATGGATATAGACACTATTATTAGTCATACAGAAGTAGATCTGAGGTTGATAAATTTAGCTATTGCAAGAGGTACCATGCTGAAAAATGAATTGAACGATTATAGACAGATTATCGATGTACAAAGAAGGTTTATATTTAGAACCCTCCGGAGATTCAGAGGTGAGGTGCAGTCAACCAAGGTTGAAGTTAAAATGGTTAAAAATGACATCCGTAATTACATTTCTCGCCATTAGAACTACTCGTCGGTTAATACTAAACTTACATGGAGGTCCAACTATAATGTAGGTTTTGGTGCAACTATAAAAACAGATCAAAGATAGCCTCCATAATGTTGCTTGATTATGCTGTCAAACCAAACACTTTATTAATTAATTCTACTGCAGAGAGGACAGACGAATGACTGCATTCGACCTGCCCTTTCTTTATCATATGCATAGCTTCGATTCCGGCAATTGTTTTCTCTGCAGTACTGAAAGATTTGAATCCCAGCATTGGTTTAATGACTTTCTTTATGAATCGATGATCTTGTTCAATGTTATTGTTTAGATATTTTTGTTGTCGTAGTAATGTTTCTTGATTCATAGCTTTCTCGTCCTTCAATTGCTGGACTGCGGTAGGATAAGCTGGGTTTTTATCGACGGTGATTACGCGCGGTAATTGATTGTGGGGTGAAGTCAACGCCTTCTTGAAAAATCGTTTGGCTGCTGAAGCATCTCGATTTTCAGACAACATGAAATCAATTGTATTTCCTGTTGAATCCACTGCTCTATAAAGATATTTCCATTGTCCTTTGACTTTAATGTAGGTCTCATCTGTTCTAAAGGAATCATTAGTCGGTTTCAAATAGGGACGAATTCGTTTGTCTAATTCTGGAGTAAATTGATGAACCCACCGCATAATGGTTGTATGAGCCATGCCAAGACCCCGTTCTTTCATCATCTCCACGAGATCACGATAACTTAGGCTATATTTCAAATACCATCTTACCGTTAGCAAGATAACCTCTGATTCATACTGCTTCCACTTAAACAAATTTAATACCGATTCCAAAGTAATTGCCCCATCTCATGACTTCATTTCGATCATGGTATTTTGCACCACAACCCATTTTCTTCTATGTTATCACGGTTTGGATTCTTTGCACCACAACCCTCCCCGCAGCTTGCTACGGGGAGTTTCATTTCATCACCAGATGGTTTTTTCGGAAATCGCCAGGCGACATACCTGACTCTTGTTTAAACGTTCTGTTAAAGAAGCTTAAATCGTCAAACCCAGTTTTAGTCGCTATCTCTATAATTTTATCATCCGTTTTTAACAATAACTCCTTAGCAACCTTAATCCGGATGTTATTTCGGAATTCAACAAAGGTTTGCCCGACCTTCTGTTTGAATTTGTTGGAAAATGCAGATGTGCTCATTCCGCACAATTGACAAATTTGTGATAATGTTAAAGGTTGTGCATGGTGGAGTTCTATAAATTCACAGATGCGCCGAATGATTTCTTCTTCTGAGGTTAAGTAAGCCATAGACTTATGAATGCGACGGTCATAACAGCGGCTGAGGAAGATGAACATTTCGATTAAAAGTGTTTTAATGGTAATGCGATAGCCCATTTCTTTCTCTTCAAATTCCTTGAGGATGCGATTTAAACGAAACTGCATATCAATATGCTCATGCGGATTCAATTTTAAAAAGCTTTGAAAGTCCACATATTTTCTTAAAAATGGTTCCAAAAAGAAAAAGTCAATAAAAGAGGTTACTTTAAACAGTGCTTCTAATTCACTGGAAAGTAAGGAGGGCTGCATAAGGATATTATAAACGAGCAAATTGTCATTTTTATTAGATTGATACGAATGCTCAATATTAGGTTCGATAACAAGGACGTCGCCAGTGGAGATCGGATACCAGTGGCCTCGATATTCATGTGTTCCTGAACCACCCGCTATATAAGCAATTTCAATAAATTCGTGGGAATGAGGTTCTTTTATTTCACACTCGTAAAAAGAATAGAGCGTAGTGCAAAAGGAGAATTCAGAACTCTCTAGCCATTCTTCATTCGTATAAAGACTCATTGAATTCCCTCCAGTGTAATATTGTCCAATCGAATTGTAAGATCGCCCAAGTAAGCGCTTTTATTTTCGAATAAGATGTTATTAAAGCACAGCATTATTATACACGAGGGAAGGAAGTTTTGCATATGACTGTTCAATTTGAAATAGAAAAATTCGAATCAGAGTTTATAGAGAATCAAATGGGAGCTTATTGGATTAGAGTTTCTGAGCAAATTCATTGGATCAATCGATTTACATTCTTAGAATGGGCGTCTGCCAGACTGATTGCGGGATGGGTTCCCGCAGCTTCGGAATTTGAATGGAAATGCGAAATGACATTTATGATGTGGCAAAATATGATGATTGCCGAGAGATTAAGGTTACGGAAGGATGAATTATCTGGAAATTCCAAGGTCTTGATTCCATCGGAAGCATTGCAGAGCTTTATTCAGGACACTTCGAGGGCAGATAGCTTTCCAGCTTTTATTGCCGGTTGGTTTCTGGATGTGACAAAGAATCTCGTGCAAAGCTATGAAACCTTTTTGGAAGCGCTTGATTCGATCTTCGATGCGCCGACGATAGAAATTATTAGCGAAATTTTGCCTAAAAAGCGGAATCAAATCGCTTGGGCAAATGAGATCATTCACAATGCTGTAAAAGATAAAGAAGTACTTCAAGGTGCAGAAAGATGGAGAAATTATACGAAGCAATATTTAGCTCACATCGGAGGTGTGGATGAAAGAAGTGCATCAACAACAGAAAAACCGGTTTATCCTATCGACGAGGCTTACGGGCCGGCACCGAAAAAGCGCTCCAAGCCAAGCTGGCTGAAGGTGATTGATAGTTTTGAACCACCGGTCGAAGTCAAGGATAATTTAAAAATATTCATGTGGCATTACATGACAGAAATTCAAGTGGTAGATCCCATGTGTTATATATTTTACGGTGTCGAGAATATGCCGTTTGAATTTTATTGCGATTTCAGCCGGCATATCTGGGATGAAACCAGACATCATCGGATGGGCGTAAGAAGACTGGAGCTATTGGGTTTTAACCCGCGCGAATTTCCGATTCCATACGGGGAGGATGCGATCAGTGAACTGGAAAGCTATTATACAGAACTGACGATGATAGGGGAAACCTGTTCTTTTTCAAGGAAGAAAAAATCTTTGGAATCGTATAATGCCAAAGGGGATATTCTCTCTGCGATGACCGCTGAAATTGACATCGTTGATGAACGTTCGCACGTACGTTTCGGGAAGAAATGGATTCCGGTGCTATACAAACAAAAGTTTGGGGATCAACGCAGCTTGGACGAGATCGTTCGCAGTATTATGGAACGTTGGATGGAGATAGATGAGTCTGGACTTGGTAAACTGCAAGGAAATCCGGATTTGGTGAAGCTTTCGTCGGAGGAGAAAAAAAGTATTACTCATTTTGCCTTCTGCGGAAAAATTGAATTTAAAAATTTAAATTTTGATCAATTGTAAATAAGGATTTTCGTCACCTCGGAAGAACGGAAGAGTATTACGCATTTCGCGTGCTGTGGTAAGATAGAGTTTGAATTTCGACCGACTGTAAACGGAGGCGATTTAGTGAAATATAGAGCGTATGGCAAGACAGGGTGGAGCGTGTCGGAAATAGGATTCGGCGCATGGGGACTGGGTGGCGACTGGGGCCCGGTGGATGACGAACACTCTATTCAGACGTTGTTGGCCGCATGGGATTGGGGCATCAACCTGGTAGATACGGCACAAATGTATGGCAAGGGACATTCCGAAGAAGTAATCGGCCAGGCTCTCAAGTTGTGGACCGGAGATCATATTTATGTGGCAACGAAGGTACAGCCCGTACAGTGGCCGCATCCAAGTGAGGGCAACCCGATGCTGGAGGGGCTCTATCCGAGGGATTACGTGCGCAAACAATGCGAGTCGAGCTTGACCAGGCTTGGAGTCGAAACGATCGATATTTATCAACTTCATGGCTGGTTCCCACGCGGCGTTGAAGAAACAGAATGGTACACCGTCTTAGACGAGTTGAAACAGGAAGGGAAAATCCGGACAATCGGAGTATCGATTCGCGATTACCGTCCGGAGGACGGTATTGCCATCGCTCAAAGCGGTATGGTGGAGACGGAGCAAGTCGTGTATAACATATTCGAACAAAGACCAGCGGATCGTTTGTTTCCTGCTTGCCAGAAGTACGGCGTAGCAGTGTTGGCCCGGGTCCCTTTTGACGAGAGCTCGCTCACTGGCACTTGGACCAAGGATACGTATGACAGCTGGGCTCCTTATGACGTTCGCAGACCGTATTTTAAAGGAGAACGATTCGGGCACACTTTAGCTAAGGTCGAGGCCATCAAGCAAGTCGTCAAGCAGATTACAGGAGATCGTTATTCAGGTTTGGCGGAAGTAGCGCTTCGCTTTTGTTTAGCTAACCCGGCCATTAGCTGCGTTATCCCAGGCATGATGAATTTGGAGCAACTGGAAAGCAACATTACGGCATCGGATGGAGAAGCGTTGCCTGACGAATTGCTGAAGCAACTAAAAATGTTTAACTGGCCGCGAAATTATCATAATCCTGACGAGGAAGTGGATCCGGAATGAGTGAATTTCGGCGATTTCGCGATCGTCTGTTGGAGAAATCCGCCGATGTATCAGCAAGACCGGTCGTTTATGTGGCCTTTGGCGACAGCGTAACGCAGGGCTGTATGGAATACGCTACGATCGAGCATGATCAGGTGTATCACAATCTACTTAAGCGCTCCGTGGAAAGGCTATATCCGACCACCATTTTCAGCGTCATCAATTCCGGCGTTTCCGGGGATACCGCGAGCGGTTCCCGTTCGCGGTGGCAGCGCGATTTATTCATGTATCAGCCCGATTTCGTGACAATTGGTTTCGGCGTCAATGATGCGCATGAGGGTGAAGCAGGGTTGAAGCTATATGTAGAATCACTGCGCGAACTAATCGAGCTTATCCGTACCCGAACGGAAGCGAACGTTTTATTGATCACCCCAAGTATGATGATGAAAGCAGACAACGCGAACATCGATGAACGAGATCGTCCGCACATACCTCGATTTCTCGAGACGGCACAAGCGGGATATTTGCCTATCTACGTAGAGGCGTTAAAAACATTAGCGTCTCAGGAGCAGGTCGCATGTCTCGATCAATATGATCGCTGGACACAGCTTGAACAGCAAGGAATCGACATTCATATGCGGCTAGTTAACGGAATCAACCATCCGGATCGAGCATTTCACCAAGATTTGGCTGACCTAATTGAAGCGAAATTATTTGAGTGAAATTTATAAAGGAGAAGTAGCGTTATGTCTTCAGTTCTGGAGTTGAAAAATATTAAAAAAGTCTTTCCCGGGGTTATTGCTCTCCAAGATATGAGGCTTGTTCTGCGCAAAGGAGAGGTACATGCGGTTTGCGGTGAGAACGGTGCTGGTAAGTCCACCTTGATGAAAATCATTACGGGCGTCTATCAGCCGGATGAGGGCGAGATGTTTCTGAATGGCGAGAAAGTTGAAATTGAGGAGCCCAATGATGCCTTTGCTAAAGGGATTGCTATTATCCACCAAGAGACTAGTTTGATTCTCGATATGACGGTACTGGAAAACTTATTTTTAGGACACGAACCTGTCAAGAAACGTTTTGGCTTCATCAGGTCGATCGACTATGATTCCATGAGGACGAAGGCGGCCGATATTTTCAAAAAACTGGGCATGCGAATCGACCTCAATACCACCGTTAGGGAGCTTGGCGTCGCTGCGAAACAGATGGTGGAAATTGCTAAAGCGCTTACGTATGATGCCAATATTCTGATTATGGATGAACCAACCGCTGCGTTAACCATCAAAGAGGTTAGAGCTCTTTTTGAAGTAGTCAAACGTTTAAAGTCTGAGGGCGTATCTATACTCTATATCAGCCATCGTCTCGAAGAAATATTCGAGATGGCGGACAGCGTCACTGTTATACGTGACGGTCAACACATCAAGACAGCAGATGTTAAAGAGGTGAACAGCGAGTATCTTATCTCATGGATGGTCGGCCGGAAAGTTGAGAATTTGTACCCTAAGGCGGAAGTGATCATCGGAGATGTTATTTTGCAACTAAAAGGGTTAAGTCAGTACGGGGTAATATCTGATGTCGATCTGGAGCTAAGAAGTGGGGAGATTCTCGGTATCGCAGGCCTTGCTGGATCGGGAAGAACGGAGCTTGCTCATGCTATCTGCGGGATAACAAGACCCGACGCTGGGGATATTCTGCTGAATGGCCAATCGCTTACTATCAATAATTATCGTAAAGCACTTGACTGCGGCATTGTCTATGTTTCAGAGGATCGCAAGGAAAGCGGGTTGGTGATTCCGATGAGCATCAAGGAAAATACGTCGCTCTCGCTTCTGCGGAAACTTTCAAAATTCTCTTTCATAGATTTCAAGAAGGAGCAAAACATAAGCAAGAGGTATATGGATGAGTTATTAATCAAGGCCCCCCATATCGATTTTGTAGTAGGAAACTTATCAGGCGGCAATCAGCAGAAGGTTGCTTTAGCAAAGGCGCTTGCTAACTCTCCAAAAGTGCTGATTATGGACGAACCGACACGCGGAGTTGATGTGGGTGCTAAGGCCGAGATTTATCGGAACATTAGCGACTTAGCTAAATCCGGCTTGGCTATTATCCTCATATCGAGCGATTTACCGGAAGTTCTGGGCATGAGTGATCGGATTTGTGTAATGAAGCATGGGACAATCGTAGGACAATTTACTCGGAACGAAGCGACTCAGGAGAAAGTACTGGCCGTTGCATTATAATAAACATCAGCTGATCGTTCTGATTGGGAGGGTATAGAATGGCGGCTAATAGCCGAATTCAGGGAAAACTAAATACACGTTTTCAACCTGGGAAATTATTCACGACGGAAGTATTACTTGCCATCTTTACGATGCTTGCTTTCATTATGTTATATTCGTTGACAAACTTTAAAACGGAGGCGGGACTCACAACCTTCTTGAAGGACGTGAGCTACCTGCTGCCGGCATCGATTGCACTTACACTTATCATTTTAACAGGCAATATTGATATTTCGTCCGGTACGATGATGGGGCTATGCGGGTATGCGGCAGCTTATGTTGCCAAGCTGGGCTACGACTTCTATGTTTTCATTCCCGTTGCGCTTGCAGTGGGCATCATGCTTGGCGGGCTGAACGGTATAATCGTGACGAGGTTCAAAGTACCGTCGATTGTGGCTACGCTAGCGATGGTCAACGTGCACCTTGGACTATTCATTTTGTTGCCCTCTGGCGGCTGGGTCGAAAATTTGAAGACGAATTTCACATTCTTAGGAACGACAACCTTTTTCCATTTTATTCCTATTATTTTCATCGTTTCGCTCGTTATTTTCGCTTTCTTTCTATGGTTCATGAAAAATACCCGCTTTGCAAAGAAGATATATGCGGTCGGAGGGAACAGTCACGCTGCGACACTCGCTGGCATCAAGCCGGATAAGGTGGTCATGAAGCTTTTCTTGCTTGAAGGCGTTCTTATTGCGGTATCTGCCATTCTGTTCTATACGACAAAGAGCACCGTCCAGGCTAATTCCACCTACGGTATGGAAATGCTGTTCATTACCGCTGCTGTAGTCGGCGGTACGAGCATAATGGGCGGTAAAGGTAAGCTCTACGGCACGGCGATAGGCGTTTTTCTCGTTTGCATTATCAATCGGACGATGATTTTCTTAGGCTTTCAGGATTATTACAGCGATGCCGTTCAGGGCATTATTATTCTGTTGGTGGTCCTACTTACGGCTGTGGACATGAAGAAGCTGAAGAGAAAGGAGATTCGTTGATGGAGCAAGTCGTCGTATCGAAGAGGCCGAAATTTAAGGTTACATATTTAATGGTTTTGATTGTGTTTCTATTAGGTTTGCTCGGTTTGATGGCATCGCTTACGGAAGGAACAATTCTGAAACCAAGTGTTCTATTCGGCCTAACAGTGAATGTAGTGGAGATAGGACTTATGGCTCTCTCTCTCACCTTCATCATTACTACGGGGGGGATAGACCTTTCCGTTGGCTCTATTATGGCGCTTTGCGCGGTCATACTCGGTATAACCTATGAGAAAACAACTAATTTACCGCTTGCGATTATTGCTTGTCTCGTGACGGGAGTTGCATGCGGTGCATTCAATGGGCTTATCATTGCGAAGACGAAGATTTCTCCGCTTGTCACAACGCTTGCCACGTTGTCGCTGTTTTATGGGATTGCACGAATCATCAGCGGCACAAAGATATTTAGTACGTATCCGGAAGGGTTTAAAGTGCTTTCGCAGAAGATGCTGTTCCATATGATACCTTATCAATTTATGTTTTTTGTCATCGTGTTTCTCGTGTTTGCCGTTTTTTTCTCCAGAGCCAGTATCGGACGCTATCTCCGCGCGATAGGTCACAATGAGAAAGCAGCCAAATTTATGGGTGTAAATGTCGGAGCGACCAAGTTTCTTATTTATACACTGACTGGTCTCATCTGCTCGCTGTCCAGCATGATTTACCTTTCGCGTCTGCCGGCGGCTAAACCGGATATAGGCTTGAACTTAAACCTTGAAGCGATAACCGCCGTCGTGTTGGGCGGAACTAACATTATGGGCGGTGTTGGCAACCCGTCGGGCACTTTCGTTGCTGTGCTACTCCTCGGCGTTTTAAGAAAAGGCCTACAACTCATCGGATTAGGCGGAAGCATCTATAACTTCATTCTGGGCATTCTGCTGGTCATCTGCTTAATTGGATTTTCGTATTTGAACAATTCCAAAAAGAAACACTCTAGGAGTTAAAAAAAGCAAAGGAAGTATCGGCACGAATCTTCATTTTCGGGCCTTTATGAATATAATTTACATAAAACCAGGGAGGAATAGAAACATGAAAAAGTGGTTTTCCAAGAATGTTATCACATCTATGCTTTTGGTACTTATCCTAGCAATTGTAGCAGGCTGCAGCAGCCAAGGTGCTACCGGCTCCGGTTCAAGCTCTGGCGACAAGAAGATCAAGATCGGCATGATTCCGAAATTTACGGGTGTGGATTATTTCATCGCAGTGGAGAACGGCGCCAAGAAAGCAGCTGCGGATCTTGGCATCCAGCTTGACTGGCAGGGCGACCCGAGCGGTCAAGAGAGCGCAGCGAAGCAGCAAGCGTACATCCAGACGTTCATCGACAAAGGCTATGATGCAATCCTTGTATCAGCGCTTGATGCGAAAAGTTATGCAGACACGCTGAAGCAAGCGAGGTCCAAAGGCATTAAGGTTATCACATGGGACGCGGATGTACAGCAGGATGCCCGCGATTTTTTTATTAACCAAGTTGAGAACTCCGGAATCGGTATGACGCTGATGTCCAACATGGGCAAAGAACTTGGCAGCAAAGGCGGCAAGGTAGCTATAGTGTCCAGCGATCCTAACGCGAGCAACCAGAACGCATGGATCGAGGCTATTAAGAATGAATACGAAGCGAAGAAATCCGCTGATTACTCGAAAATCACGTTCTATGACAAAATTATTTACGCTGGCAACAACCAGGCTGATGCCGACAAAGCCGTTGCCGCTCTACTGACGCAGAACCCGGATATCACTGGGATATTCGCGATCTCCTCAATGGCGGTTCCGGCTGCCGGCAAAGCGATAACCGACATGAAGAAGCCAGCCGGAAGCATTGCGATTCAAGGTCTTGGCGTTCCGGTAACGGCAAAGGACAACATGCAGTCCGGCTTGATGAAGTCTGTTGTATTGTGGCAGCCTTATGATCTTGGCTATCTCGCCGTAGAATTCACCTCTAAGCTCAAGAAAGGCGAGGTCAAGGCCGGAGACACTACGTTCAAGTCTTCACTTTCCGGCAAAACACAACTGAAAGACGTGAAGTACTCGGATTCCCACAAAATTTTACCTGACGGTCAAGTGATCCTTGGTTTGCCGATCGTTTACACGCTCGACTCCGTGGACGGCTTTAAAGGTTATCCTGATGCTAACAGCGGTTTGAAGTAGCATTCACAGCGTTTGAAGAGACTACGCCAAGCAAGATAAATTGGGGAGATTGTTTCGATCGCCTACTCTCGTGGAATGGGAATTCTGATCTTTTTTCCAAATAAGTCTGCACCGTTGGATATATTGGATTAAAATGTTAATTATAGGATTTAATTTTATTATAAACTTTTTGTGTTATTATTGGAAGAATAAGGAGAATTGGGAAATATGGAGCGGGTCTCATTTGTTTTAAAAATAGATCCAAGTGATTACGAGGAATACGTCCTTAGGCACCAACAAGTATATCCCGAATTGGAAGAACAGTTCGCGGAGGTTGGAATCAAAAGCTATCATATCTTTTTCCATGAAGGTACGCTGTACGCTTATATGTTGGTTGACGATTTTGATGCCGCTATGCAGCGACTGGCAATACATCCGTCCAATGTAAAGTGGCAGGCGTTCATGTCCGATTTGCTGAAACCCTGGGAGAATGGTGAAATGGTCAAGAGGATTCCGAAAGTGTACAGTTTTGAAACTTGAGACATTTATAGGTCTGCAGGAGCTTAGCATTCTTTGGCTTCGTATTCCTTCACAAGTCTGTCCAAGCGAAACAGCTTTTCGATGTGTTCGAACGGCCCCAACGTGAGGCGGGAGTGGAAATCGACATATTTGCGAAGAAACGGTTCCACGAAGAAAAAGTCGACGAAAGACGTCACTTTAAACAGCACTTCCAGCTCTGCGGCAAGAACAGTCGGCTGAAAAATGATGTTATAGACCAAGAGATTGGTATTGCCGGATTGATACGAATTAACCAGGAGGAGATGACGGTATGCGCAAACTGATCCTGATCTTTGCTATGATCGCGGCTGTCGCGGTCACTCCGTTGACCGCCGCCCCGGCGCAAGCCGAGCCGGCTGACAAAACTTCCGTCACGGTCGGGCATCTGACCACCGAGAACACCGAGAAACCGTTGGGCATCGGCGTTGCGCGACCCCGGCTGAGTTGGCAGCTCAGTTCGCCGGACCGCGGCCAAACGCAGACAGCGTACGAAATCCTCGTCGCGTCCAGCCCCGCTGCCCTCGCAGAGTCTCAAGGCGATGTCTGGGACTCCGGGAAAGTGACTTCGACCCAGTCCGCGAACATCGCCTATGCCGGTCCTGCTTTGGCCTCAAGTACCCGGTATTACTGGCAGGTCCGCGTTTGGGACAGCCAGGATTTGGTTTCGGAGTGGAGCTCATCCCAGTGGTGGGAGATGGGGCTGCTGAATCCTTCTGACTGGACAGCTGACTGGGTCGGTCCGCCGGCTCAGAACCTGGCTCCGGACCTGACTGGTAGCAACTGGATCTGGAACCCCGAATACCCCGTCGCGGGGACCTGCAACGCATGCACGATGTACTTCCGCATGGACTTCACCGTGCCGGCAGGCCGGACGATCTCGAGCGCGACCCTCACCTCAACCGCTGACAATCAAGTCACTGGCTATGTCAATGGCAACCAGGTCTTGGCGTCGACCGACTGGACCAAGGCTGGTCAGCAGGACGTGACGAGTGCACTGGTACCGGGCGCGAACGTTGTTGCGCTGGCTGCGTACAACGTCAACGGAGGCGACGGTGTCATCGGCAGGTTGCGCATCAATTTCACCTCTGGCGATCCAATGATCATCGACACCGATGCCACCACGAAGACGAACTCTTCGTTGGTGACTGGTTGGCAGACGACCAGCTTCGATGACTCCGCATGGAAGACCGCACTGGTCATGGGCGCGTACGGTATCGCGCCGTGGAAAACCAATGTCACCGTCGCACCGCCGGCCATGGTGCACGCACCGCTGCTCCGCAAGGAGTTCACCGCTCCCTCGGCTATCAAGAGCGCGCGCGCATACGTCGTTGGGTTGGGCAACTACACCCTGAACATCAATGGTAAGAAGGTTGGCGACCGACTCTTGGATCCTGCTTACACGGTCTTCGAGAAGACTGATCTTTACGCCACTTACGATGTGACGGCTGATCTTCGTCTCGGCACGAATGCGATCGGTGTTGAACTCGCCCCGGGTTTCTACTACTACAACACGCCGAAACTGCTCATGCAGCTGGTGATCACTTACGCCAACGGTACAACAGCCACGATCGTTTCTGACAAGAGTTGGCAGCTCGACAATTCGGGCCCGACATCGTTCGCGGCCAGTGGTGGGGCCAGTGGTCAGCCGGTCTTCGGTGGCGAGAGCTATGACGCGCGTCTCTATCCGGCTGGTTGGGATAAGCCGGGCTTCGCTGCCACCGGGTGGGGTCAGGCCAACGATCTTCCCGCGCCGGGTGGAAAACTGGTCGCAGAAACCCAGCCCCCGATCACCTCTACTGGGGCCGTTATCCCTACGAATGTCACGAAGCTGCCATCGGGTAGTTACGTGCTCGACATGGGCCAGATGATGACCGGATGGGCAACGCTCACCGCGGCTGGCAAGCCGGGCGAGACGGTGACCTTGCAGTATGGCGAGAAACTCAATGCTAACGGCACCGTCAACGCCACCGCAGTCCCTGGACCGCGTAACCGCTGGATGCGCGATGATTACACGTTCGCGACCGACGGCACCGAGTCATGGACGCCGTCGTACACGTTCAAGTCCTTCCGTTACATCCAGGTCATCGGGCTTGACGCGGCACCCACGGCAACTACTGTGGTCGCCCACCTCGTGCACACTGCGGTGGAGCACACCGGAACGTTCACGTCGTCGGACTCGTTGTACAACCAGATCCACACGGCGATGCAACGCGCCAGCCTCAATGGATTGCTGGGCTACCCCGCCATCGACCCTGCTAATGAACGCAATGGGTGGACTGCTGACCAACATCTCGCCGCGCCGTCAGAGATGGACAACTTCGGGATGAACGCGTTCCTCTCGGAGTGGATCAACGACATTCAGGACGGCCAGCGTGCCGATGGTTCGATCTCCGTGATCGACCCCATCAGGGACAATTGCTGTTTTGGATGGGCGCCGGAATGGGATGCTGCATACCCGCTCGTGTCGTGGGACTTGTACGAACGCGCAGGCAACACGAACGTGCTGACCTCGCATTACGACTCGCTCAAGGCATACCTGCAGTGGCAGCTCAGTGGGGTCAAGGACGGCATCTCGAATCCCGGTTCGTATGGTGACTGGGACGCACCGGGATACGGCACAGCACCGGAAGACCGTCGACTGAGCGCTACCGCTTACATGTATCAGCAGACCGAGATTATGGCCAAAATTGCTGATGTTGTCGGCAATAGCGCAGACGCGGCAAGCTTCCGGGCAACCGCTGAGACGATCAAGACCGCCTTCAACGCGCTGTTCCTGAACACCACGACCGGGCATTACCAGACGGCGACAGACCCGAGTTACCGGCAGGCAAGCAACGCGATCCCGCTTGAGTTCGGCATGGTGCCGGATCAGTACAAGGCATCGGTGGTTCAGAGTCTGGTGGATGACGTCAACGCTCGCGGTGGCCACCTGAACACCGGCATCCTGGGTACGCCCGCGTTGCTCGATGTGCTCACCAACAACGGACATGCCGACCTGGCCCAGAAGATCGTGGACCAGACCGACTACCCGAGCTGGGGCCAGTGGCTCGCTAACGGAGCCGACACGATGTTGGAATCGTGGGGTCTCGGATCGCGGTCGCTGAACATGCCGATGTTCGGAACCGTCGACGCGTGGTTCTACGAAGATGTGGCCGGGATCATGCCAGACACCGCACATCCGGGCTACCAGAACAGCATCATCAAACCGCACCCGATGGCCGCTCCGAGCAATGCGTCAGCAAGCCTCGAAACGAACTACGGCAAGGTAGCGTCCTCTTGGACAGCGACCACGACGGCATTCAACCTGAATGTCACAGTGCCGGCTAACGCCACAGCGACAGTCAATGTCCCGCTGACTGACTGCACAGTGGTCACCGAAGGTGGCCAACCGGCCGCTCAGGTGCCCGGCATCAAGTCCCTCGGAAACGCGGATGGTTATGCGCAGTTCCAGGTTGGCTCCGGCAGCTACCAGTTCCGGTGCGGAACAGCACCGGTGAATGCTACCTTAACTGCAGATATCACGGCACCGACTAACACTGATGTTACCGTGACGATCAGCTATCCGGCTGATGCAGCGGTGAAGGAATACAAAGTCGGTGAAAGTGGCACATGGACAGCATACACCACACCAGTCGTCGTTTCCGATAATGACACGGTGTATGCAAGAGGAACGGATGAGGCGGGGAACGTATCTAATGTGACCAGCTATGCGGTAAGCAACATCGATAAAACAGCTCCAGCGGGTGCTACCTTAACTGCAGATATCACGGATCCAACTAACACCGATGTCACCGTAACGATCAGCTATCCAGCCGACGTTGCAGTGATGGAGTACAAAGTAGGCGATAATGGCTCTTGGAAAGCATACGGCGCGCCAGTGTTTGTTTCCGAAAACAACACGGTTTATGCAAGAGGCACGGATGCTGCGGGCAATGTGTCAGATGAGACGAGCGTAACGATCAGCAATATCGATCACATCGCACCTATCGATGCAACCTTGGCTGTAGATACAACAGCACCGACCAACCAAGGTGTCACCGTAATAATCAACTACCCGGCAGATGCTTCGTTGATGGAATATAAAGTGGGAGCAAGTGGCGAGTGGACAGCCTACACCACACCAGTCGTCGTTTCCGACAATGACACCGTGTATGCAAGAGGAACTGATGCAGTAGGAAATGTATCGAATGTAACCAGCACTACGGTAAGCAACATCTATAAGATAGCTCCTGTAACCACCGCAACGTTAAGTCCGGATGCGCCTAACGGCAAGAACATCTGGTACACGACGGATGTGACCGTAAGCTTATCCGTAAGCGCAAGTGTTTACGGTGGCTCCGTTACAACGGAATACAAAGTGAATGATGACGGTGAATGGATCGTTTACACCGGCTCCATTCCAGCTTTCGGTGACGGAACTTATACGCTCGGATACCGCAGCAAGGATCAGGCAGGCAATGTAGAAGATCTCAAAACAGTCGAGTTTAAGGTTGATAAGACGGCACCAGTGCTTACCGTCCAACTAGATAAAACCTCGATTTGGCCCGCGAATCATAAAATGGTTTCGATCAATGCCACGCTGAATCCTAGTGATGCTACTTCGGGCGTTGAATTCGTGGTGTTAACGTCCATCACGAGCAATCAACCAGATAGCGGTCAAAGCGACATCCAGGCCAATTTCGGTAGAGCCACCACTTCTTTTAGCTTGCGTGCTGAGAAGTCGCGCGTCTACACCATCACGTACACGGCAACTGATAAAGCGGGCAACAAAACGGTTACTTCAGCAACCGTCACAGTGCCGCATGATCAATCTGATAATTGAAATAACAATCAGGTTATCAAGGAAAAATATTTAAACTTGATTAACCCGAAAGATAGACACTTGAAAAAAGTGTCTTCTTTCGGGTTTTTATATGTTTAAACGCACGATCTCGCCAATCGAGGCTAAATAGATACTCCATCAAAAGTCAAAATAATGCATGCATTATCTCAAATAATGCATTGTTATATTAAGTGATTATAAATAGGGCTTGCTGAACGATAATTTTAACCTAAATTTTGGACCAGGCGGCCGCGTAAACATTCTCGGAAGAATAGGCAAAAAAGAAGGAGGAGCCTGCGTTCCAGATTCATCACCAGCATTTGCAGGGTGATCACCGATTCACTAGTCTACCCAACCGGCTGCGGTACTTCTCAATTGATGCAATGAGCGTTGTACTCTCATTGAAGGCTAACTGGGAAAGATACTTAAAAGGCTGCCCCGAAGCAGCCTTTATTACGTTAACGGGCAGCATTCCTATTATGTAGAAATACGAGGTTTGAGAAACAAAAAGACTCCTTGGTATGATGTTCTTGGGTCCCAGATGCTCGCCAGCTACCGGATCCAAAAACAAACCAAGGAGACTACAAGATGAATTCTACTCAAAATGAGCGCATTAATCAAATCACTTCTTCAACCTTAATTGTCGGAGTCGACATCGCGAAATTCAAACATGTGGCAAGGGCCCAAGACTACCGCGGAGTCGAGCTCGGGAGGCCAATTACGTTTGAGAATAACCGAGAAGGCTTTGAATTGTTTGTTAGATGGTTCCGGAAGATTGCGGCGGAGCTAGGGTTCAAGGACGCCATAGTTGGCATGGAACCAACCGGACATTACTGGCTGAACCTCGCGTATTACCTGGGAGAACAACAAGTATTATGTGGCGTAGTTAATCCGCTGCATGTGAAGAAAAGCAAAGAATTAGACGACAATTCACCGACCAAGAACGACATTAAAGATGCCAAAGTCATCGCACAGCTTGTGAAAGATGGGAGATACGCCGTACCTAATCTTCTCCACGGCAAATATGCCGAACTAAGGGAAGCGATGAAAATTCGCGATCATCTGTCGACTGACCTGCGAGTGGTGCTGTTTGATGAAAATAAAGTATTAGACTGAAAAAATAAAGTATTAGACCGTGAAAATATAGTTGTAGACTAGGAAAATAAAGTATTAGACTGGAGATGAGATTAAGCTCCCTCGGTATGATTTGATTTTCTCACGCAAGCTCGTCTATTCGCAGGATTTCATCCCTTTAGGTTTCAATGATAAATGAAAGATAGCGAGATATATTAGGATATGTCGTTAAAAAGGCATGCGGGAACAGAGGTGGAGTTGA
>Ga0209566_100606_pt1 | contig 22462 bp, 15 predicted proteins | sample Araplavi_mTSA_r2_2_FD_184287 | JGI IMG/M metagenome (GOLD analysis project Ga0209566, IMG submission 184287) | Arabidopsis root microbial communities from North Carolina, USA - plate scrape CL_Cvi_mTSA_r2 (SPAdes) (version 2) | ecosystem: Host-associated > Plants > Roots > Endosphere | place...
GGTCGTACGCCTTCGCTTCGCCGCCGAACTTCTTCGTCAGAACCGTCGTGATCGCTGCCGTCAGCGTCGTCTTGCCGTGGTCAACGTGACCAATCGTACCAACGTTCACGTGCGGCTTGGTCCGCTCGAATTTACCTTTTGCCATGATTCTCTTCTTTCAAAAATTATCGATTGAGATAGCGAATTACTTCGACTTCGCGCTGATGATCGCATCAGCAACGTTGCGCGGAGCTTCAGCGTAGTGCTTGAACTCCATCGTGTACGTTGCACGACCTTGCGTCAGCGAGCGCAGCGACGTCGAATAGCCGAACATTTCCGACAGCGGCACTTCGGCGCGCACGATCTTGCCTCCGCCAACCATGTCTTCCATGCCCTGGACGATACCGCGACGGCCCGACAGGTCGCCCATCACGTTGCCCATGTAGTCTTCCGGCGTCTCGACTTCGACAGCCATCATCGGCTCGAGGACGACCGGGTTCGCCTTGCGCATTGCTTCCTTGAACGCCATCGAACCGGCCATGCGGAACGCGTTTTCGTTCGAGTCAACGTCGTGGTACGAACCGAACGTCAGGTGAACCTTCACGTCGACGACCGGGAAGCCAGCCAGCACGCCCGACTTCAGCGTGTCCTGGATACCCTTGTCGACCGCCGGGATGTATTCACGCGGAATCACACCACCCTTGATCTCGTCGAAGAACTCGTAGCCCTTGCCTTGTTCGTTCGGCTCGAGCGTGATGACCGCGTGACCGTACTGGCCGCGACCACCCGACTGCTTGACGAACTTGCCGTCGACGTCCTTCGCCGTCGAACGGATCGTTTCGCGGTATGCAACCTGCGGCTTGCCGACGGTTGCTTCCACGCCGAATTCACGCTTCATCCGGTCGACCAGAATTTCGAGGTGGAGCTCGCCCATGCCCGAAATGATGGTCTGGCCCGACTCTTCGTCGGTCTGCACGCGGAACGACGGATCTTCCTGTGCCAGACGGTTCAGCGCCAGGCCCATCTTTTCCTGGTCAGCCTTGGTCTTCGGCTCGACAGCCTGCGAAATCACCGGCTCCGGGAACACCATGCGCTCGAGCACGATCGGGTTTGCCGGATCGCACAGCGTGTCGCCGGTGGTCGCTTCCTTCAGGCCGACCGCAGCAGCGATGTCGCCTGCACGGACTTCCTTGATTTCTTCACGCTGGTTCGCGTGCATCTGCAGAATACGGCCGAGGCGTTCCTTCTTGCCCTTGGTCGAGTTCAGCAGCGTGTCGCCCGAGTTGACGACGCCCGAGTACACACGGAAGAAGATCAGCTGGCCGACGAACGGGTCGGTCATGATCTTGAACGCGAGCGACGAGAACTTCTCGTCGTCCGACGCCTTGCGCTCCGCTTCTTCACCGTTTTCGAGCTCGCCCTTGACCGGCGGGATGTCGACCGGCGACGGCAGGAAGTCGATCACGGCGTCGAGCATACGCTGCACGCCCTTGTTCTTGAACGCGGTACCGCACAGCATCGGCTGGATTTCGCACGCGATCGTACGATCACGCAGCGCCTTGACGATGTCGGCTTCCGGCAGATCGCCTTCTTCCAGGTACTTGTTCATCAGGTCTTCGCTGGCTTCAGCAGCCACTTCGACCATCTTTTCGCGCCATTCCTTGCAGGTCTCTGCGAGCTCGGCCGGGATGTCGACGTAGTCGAACTTCGTGCCTTGCGACGCTTCGTCCCAAATGATCGCCTTCATCTTGATCAGGTCGACGACGCCCTTGAAGTTTTCTTCCGCGCCGATCGGCACCACGACCGGAACCGGGTTCGCCTTCAGGCGCAGACGGAGCTGGTCGTAGACCTTGAAGAAGTTCGCGCCGGTACGGTCCATCTTGTTGACGAACGCGAGACGCGGCACCTTGTACTTGTTAGCCTGGCGCCACACCGTTTCCGACTGCGGCTGCACGCCGCCCACTGCGCAGTACACCATGCACGCGCCGTCGAGCACGCGCATCGAACGCTCCACTTCGATCGTGAAGTCGACGTGGCCCGGGGTGTCGATGATGTTGATGCGGTGTTCCGGATAGTTGCCGCCCATGCCCTTCCAGAAGGCCGTGGTAGCAGCGGACGTGATCGTGATGCCACGCTCCTGTTCCTGCTCCATCCAGTCCATCGTGGCTGCGCCGTCGTGGACTTCACCGATCTTGTGGTTCACACCGGTGTAAAACAGAATGCGCTCGGTCGTCGTCGTTTTGCCGGCGTCGATGTGAGCGCTAATACCGATATTGCGGTAGCGCTCGATAGGAGTCTTGCGAGCCACTTTGATCCTCTACTGGGATAACATGATGCAGCCCTGCTGCATCATGCTTCAACACAAACGGGCGAGGCGCCTGAAAAGCGCACCCGCCCGGAATTTATTTCCGCAAACAGCCCAGCCAGGCGCTTAGAAACGGAAATGCGAGAACGCGCGGTTGGCTTCTGCCATGCGGTGAACTTCATCGCGCTTCTTCATCGCGCCGCCACGGCCTTCGGCCGCTTCGGAGAGTTCACCTGCCAGGCGCAGAGCCATCGACTTCTCGCTGCGCTTCTTCGCAGCCTCACGCAGCCAGCGCATCGCCAATGCCATACGACGCGACGGGCGCACTTCGACCGGAACTTGATAGTTGGCACCACCAACGCGACGGCTCTTCACTTCGACCACCGGCTTGACGTTGTTGAGCGCAACCGTGAACACTTCCAGCGGGTCCTTGCCACCCTTGGTCTGGATCTGTTCGAATGCGCCATAAACGATGCGCTCTGCGACCGACTTCTTGCCGGACAGCATCAGCATGTTCATGAACTTGGCTACATCAACGTTACCGAACTTCGGATCCGGCAACACTTCCCGCTTGGGGACTTCGCGACGACGCGGCATGATTCTTCCTTTACTTGTTCAGTTGGAGCTGGAACCAGCTCCGCGGCCACCAACAAACCCGATCACATCTTCACGACTAACCAGCTTGGCCGGGTGACCACTTACTCGACAGCACCGGCAATCCGGCACTCCCGCCTTGACCGCCCTGCGGCGATCCCTGATCAAAAACTGCTTACTTGGCAGCCTTTGCACGCTTCGCGCCGTACTTCGAGCGCGCTTGCTTACGGTCCTTGACGCCCTGGGTATCCAGCGAGCCGCGAACCATGTGGTAACGCACACCCGGCAAGTCCTTCACACGGCCGCCGCGGATCAGCACAACCGAGTGTTCCTGCAGGTTGTGGCCTTCACCGCCGATGTACGAAATCACTTCGAAGCCGTTCGTCAGACGAACCTTGGCGACCTTACGGAGTGCCGAGTTCGGCTTCTTCGGCGTCGTCGTGTACACACGGGTGCACACGCCGCGACGCTGGGGGCAGTCCTGCAGGGCCGGGCTCTTGCTCTTCGTCGTTTCCGACTGACGGCCTTTGCGAACCAGTTGGTTGATGGTTGGCATTGTTTATTCCTGAAATTGAACAAAATCTGCACATCGATTTCGGGCAAAGCGAGAATCGGCGCACAGTTGACTTCCGAACCGGCGAAACGGGTGCGAGCTTTCGAACGCAACTCGGCCCACCGAATACCGGAACCCAGCATCATATTCCGGAAATACCAACTAAGTCAACGGCTTGCGTGATTCGCCGGCCGGACGCGTGGTTTACCGGAAGGGTCGGAACGCCTGTGTCAGGCAGACTCGACGACGTCGATGATCTCGTCGCCGAAGCGCTCCAGCTTGCGCACCCCCATGCCGGGGATATGGCGCAGGTCGTCGATCGTCTCCGGCGCGTTGCGTGCGATCTCGGCGAGCGTCGCGTCGTGGAAAATCACGTAGGCCGGCACGCCGTCCGTCTTCGCCGTTTCCGCGCGCCACGCGCGCAGCGCATCCCACCTTGCGCGCTCGCGCGTGCCCATGCCGGCCGTCGGGTCGACGCGCGTGCCGCTGCGGCCCGACGACTGGCGCGTGCGCTGCGGCTTCACGTAGCGGCGCAGCGTGACCTTCTCCTCGTTCTTCAACACCGGCTTCGCGGCCTCGGTCAGCACGAGTGCACCGAAGCCGCCGTGATCGACGGCCAGGTAGCCGTACGCGACGAGCTGCCGAAATATCGCGCGCCACTCGGGCTCCGACAGCGACGCGCCGATCCCGAACGTCGTCAGCTGGTCGTGGCCCCGCTGCAACACCTTCTCGGTGCGTCCGCCGCGCAGGATCTCGATCAGGTGGCTCGAGCCGAAATTGAAGCCGCTCGCGCGCTGCGCGCGGAACACGCACGACAGCGCCATCTGCGCCTCACGCGTCGCGTCCCACGAAGCGGGCGGCTCGAGGCACGTATCGCAGTTGCCGCACGGCTTGCTCTCCTCGCCGAAGTAGTTCAGCAGCCGCACGCGGCGGCACGAGATCGTCTCGCACAGCCCGAGCAGCGCGTCGAGCTTCGACGTCTGGACGCGCTTGTGTGCGTCGTCGGCATCCGATTCGTCGATCATCTTGCGCTGCTGGACGACGTCGCCGAGCCCGTACGCCATCCACGCATTCGCGGGCATCCCGTCGCGGCCGGCGCGGCCCGTTTCCTGGTAGTAGCCTTCGACGCTCTTCGGCAGATCCAGGTGCGCGACGAAGCGCACGTCCGGCTTGTCGATGCCCATGCCGAACGCGATCGTCGCGCACATCACGATGCCTTCCTCGCGCTGGAACATTTCCTGGTGCTTCTGCCGCACCTCGAACTCCATCCCCGCGTGATACGGCAGCGCGCGCACGCCTTGCGCCTTCAGCCATTCAGCCGTTTCCTCGACCTTGCGACGAGACAGGCAATAAACGACACCCGCATCCGTCGTGCCGTCGGCATTCGTGTGTTCGGCGCGGATGAAATCGAGCAGCTGCGATCGCGCGTTGTCCTTTTCGACGATCCGGTAGCGGATGTTCGGGCGGTCGAAGCTCGACACGAACACGCGTGCGTCGTCGAGCGCGAGACGGTGGATGATCTCGTCGCGCGTGATCGCATCGGCCGTCGCGGTCAATGCGATGCGCGGCACCGACGGAAATCGCTCGTGCAGCACCGACAGCTGGATGTATTCCGGGCGGAAATCGTGCCCCCATTGCGACACGCAGTGCGCTTCGTCGATCGCGAACAGGCCGATCTTCGCGCGCTCGAGCAGGTCGAGGAAGCGCCCTGTCATCAGCCGCTCGGGCGCGACATACAGCAGGTCGATTTCGCCTTCGCGCAGCGCCCGCTCGGTCGCCGCGGCCTCGGCGCCCGACAGTGTCGAGTTCAGGTACGCCGCGCGCACGCCCACTTCGCTCAGTGCGGCGACCTGGTCCTGCATCAGCGCGATCAGCGGCGACACGACGATACCGGCACCCTGCCCGGCCTCGCGACGCAGCAGCGCCGGAATCTGGTAGCACAGCGACTTGCCGCCGCCGGTCGGCATCAGCACGAGGCAATCGCCGCCGCCGGCGACGTGTTCGACGATTTCGCCCTGCTGGCCGCGAAAAGCGGGATAACCAAATACTTCGTCGAGGATTTCGAGGGCGCGGGACATGAAAGAGGACGGGGACGGCTGGACGATGACCGCAATTTTAACAACCCGCTCGCGGGACGCGTGGCGAATCGTGCGGTTTTGGCCGATCGGCCAGGGTTCGTTCGCGTGCATGACGAGCCTGCCACGACCGCGCCGCAAGTGATTGCAACGGCTTCGGCGGCGCTTGCAGTCAGGCCGCACGTCCGTCGCTAGCAAGCGAGGCCGGCACGGCACAGGCGCGTCATACACGCGAACGACAGATGAAAAAAAACCGCCCGGCAAAACCGGGCGGTCTCGGTGACAGCGTGGTGAGGCAAGGCGGCTCGCGCCGCCCGCGCTTACTCGGCTGCCGGGTGCTGTTGCGGCTCTTCCGCAGCAGGCGTGCTCGGCGTGCCGAAATCGAACGCCTCTTCCGCCGCGATCTGGTCGAAACGCTCGCGATCCGACGATTCCTTCGCCTTGCGTGCCTTGTGGAACGCGAGACCCGTACCGGCCGGAATCAGACGGCCGACGATCACGTTTTCCTTCAGGCCGCGCAGATCGTCGCGCTTGCCCATGATCGCCGCTTCGGTCAGCACGCGGGTCGTTTCCTGGAACGATGCCGCGGAGATGAACGAGTCGGTCGACAGCGATGCCTTCGTGATACCGAGCAGCACGTTGTCGTACGAAGCCGGACGCTTGTCCTCGGCGATCATGCGATCGTTCTCGTCCAGCATGTCGGAACGCTCGACCTGTTCGCCCGGGATGAAGCGCGTATCGCCGTTGTCGGTGATCTGCACACGACGCAGCATCTGGCGAACGATCACCTCGATGTGCTTGTCGTTGATCTTCACGCCCTGCAGACGATACACGTCCTGCACTTCGTCGACGATGTAGCGCGACAGCGCCTCGATACCCTGCAGACGCAGGATGTCGTGCGGATCGGCCGGACCGTCCACGATCATTTCGCCCTTGTTGACGACCTGGGCATCGTGAACCAGAACCTGCTTTTCCTTCGCGATCAGGAACTCGTGCTGGTTGCCCTCGAGATCCGTGATGACGAGACGCTGCTTGCCCTTCGTGTCCTTACCGAACGACGTCGTACCGGTGACTTCCGCGAGAATGCCGGCATCCTTCGGCGAACGCGCTTCGAACAGTTCCGCCACCCGCGGCAGACCGCCGGTAATGTCACGCGTCTTCTGCGCTTCCGTCGGGATACGTGCGAGCACTTCACCGACCTGCACTTGCTGACCATCCTTCACGGTGATCAGTGCGCCGACCTGGAAGCCGATCTGCACCGCGTGCTCCGTGCCCGGAATCTTCACTTCGTCGCCGTTCGCGTCGAGCAGCTTGACCTGCGGACGCACGCTCTTCGAAGCCTGCGAACCACGGCGCTTCACGTCGATCACGACCAGCGTCGACAGGCCGGTCACGTCGTCGATCTGCTTCGCGACGGTCACGCCTTCCTCGACGTTCTCGAACTTCACCGTACCACCGTACTCGGTGATGATCGGACGCGTCAGCGGATCCCACGTGGCGAGCTGCGTGCCTGCCTTGATCGTCGCGCCGTCGAGCTGCAGCAGCGTCGCGCCGTACGGCACTTTGTGACGCTCGCGCTCGCGACCGAAATCGTCGGTGATCATCGCTTCGCCCGAACGGGAAATGACGATCTGCTCGCCCTTCGCGTTCGTGACGTAACGCATCGTCGCCGTGAAGCGGACGATACCGTTGCTCTTCGCTTCGACCGACGAAGCCACTGCCGCACGCGATGCCGCACCACCGATGTGGAACGTACGCATCGTCAGCTGCGTGCCCGGTTCACCGATCGACTGTGCAGCGATCACGCCGACTGCTTCGCCGACGTTCACGAGCGAGCCGCGGCCGAGGTCACGGCCGTAGCACGACGCACACAGACCGTAGCGCGTTTCGCAGGTCAGCGGCGTGCGCACGCGCACTTCGTCGATGCCGAGGCGTTCGATTTCCTCGACCGCCGTTTCGTCGAGCAGCGTGCCCGATTCGTACACCGTTTCCTGCGTTTCCGGGTTCACGACGTCCGCAACCGCAACGCGGCCGAGGATACGGTCGCGCAGCGCCTCGACGACTTCACCGCCTTCGACGAGTGCCTTCATCGCCACGCCGTTCGACGTGCCGCAATCGTCTTCCACGACGACCAGATCCTGCGTGACGTCGACGAGACGACGCGTCAGGTAACCCGAGTTCGCGGTCTTCAGTGCCGTATCAGCCAGACCCTTACGTGCACCGTGGGTCGAGATGAAGTACTGCAACACGTTCAGACCTTCGCGGAAGTTCGCGGTAATCGGCGTCTCGATAATCGAGCCGTCCGGCTTCGCCATCAGGCCACGCATACCGGCCAGCTGACGAATCTGAACCGCCGAACCCCGGGCGCCCGAGTCGGCCATCATGTAGATCGAGTTGAACGACTCCTGGCGCGTCTCGTTGCCGTCGCGGTCCGTCACCGGCTCCGTCGACAGCTGCTCCATCATCGCCTTGCCGACCGCTTCCGACGTTGCCGACCAGATGTCGACCACGTTGTTGTAGCGTTCCTGCGCGGTGACGAGACCCGACATGTACTGGCGGTCGTACTCCTTCACCTTCTTCGCGGCGTCGCCGACGATCGTTTCCTTCTGCGGCGGCACGAGCATGTCGTCCACGCAGATCGAAATACCGGCGCGCGTCGCGAGACGGAAACCCGACTGCATCAGCTGGTCGGCAAACACCACCGTCGCGCGCAGACCGCACTTGCGGAACGCCGTGTTGATCAGGCGCGAGATTTCCTTCTTCTTCAGCGGCTTGTTCAGCACCGAGAACGGCAGGCCGTGCGGCAGGATCTCCGACAGGATCGCGCGGCCGACGGTCGTCGCGTACAGCGAGATCTTCGGCACGAACGGCGGCGCGCCTTCCGACGTGTCCTCGTTGTGGACCATTTCGGTGATCCGCACGTTGACGCGCGATGCGAGCTCGACTTCCTTGTTCTCGTACGCGCGGATCACTTCCGACACGCCCGTGAACGACAGACCTTCGCCCTTGCCGTTGACCGCTTCGCGGGTCGCGTAGTACAGACCCAGCACGATATCCTGCGACGGCACGATCGACGGATCGCCGTTGGCCGGGAACAGCACGTTGTTCGACGCCAGCATCAGCGTACGCGCTTCCATCTGCGCTTCGAGCGACAGCGGCACGTGAACGGCCATCTGGTCACCGTCGAAGTCGGCGTTGAACGCCGCGCAGACGAGCGGGTGCAGCTGAATTGCCTTGCCTTCGATCAGCACCGGCTCGAACGCCTGGATACCGAGACGGTGCAGCGTCGGCGCACGGTTCAGCATCACCGGGTGCTCGCGGATCACCTCTTCGAGGATGTCCCACACCACCGGCGTCTGGTTCTCGACTTCCTTCTTCGCAGCCTTGATGGTCGTCGCGACGCCCATCACTTCCAGCTTGTTGAAGATGAACGGCTTGAACAGCTCGAGCGCCATCAGCTTCGGCAGACCGCACTGGTGCAGCTTCAGCGTCGGGCCGACCACGATGACCGAACGGCCCGAGTAGTCGACGCGCTTGCCCAGCAGGTTCTGACGGAAACGACCGCCCTTGCCCTTGATCATGTCGGCGAGCGACTTCAGCGGACGCTTGTTCGCACCCGTCATCGCCTTGCCGCGGCGACCGTTGTCGAGCAGCGAGTCGACGGCTTCCTGCAGCATCCGCTTTTCGTTGCGGACGATGATTTCAGGTGCCTTCAGCTCGAGCAGGCGCTTCAACCGGTTGTTACGGTTGATCACGCGGCGGTACAGGTCGTTCAGGTCCGACGTCGCGAAACGGCCGCCGTCCAGCGGCACGAGCGGACGCAGTTCCGGCGGCAGCACCGGCAGCACTTCGAGGATCATCCACTCGGGCTTGATGCCCGAGCGCTGGAATGCCTCGAGGACCTTCAGGCGCTTCGCGTACTTCTTGATCTTCGCTTCCGAGCCGGTGTTCTTCAGCTCGGTGCGCAGCGTCTCGACCTGCTCGTCGATGTTGATCGCGCGCAGCAGTTCACGCACGCCTTCCGCGCCCATTTCGGCACGGAATTCGTCGCCGTATTCCTCGACCTTGTTGTAGTAATCCTCTTCGGTCATGATCTGCCGCGCCTTCAGCGGCGTCATGCCCGGTTCGATCACCACGTACGCTTCGAAGTACAGCACGCGTTCGATGTCGCGCAGCGTCATGTCGAGCACCATGCCCAGACGCGACGGCAGCGACTTCAGGAACCAGATGTGCGCGACCGGCGAGGCCAGTTCGATGTGGCCCATCCGTTCGCGACGCACCTTCGCCAGCGTCACTTCGACGCCGCACTTCTCGCAGATCACGCCGCGGTGCTTCAGGCGCTTGTACTTGCCGCACAGGCACTCGTAGTCCTTGATCGGCCCGAAGATCTTCGCGCAGAAGAGACCATCGCGTTCCGGCTTGAACGTACGGTAGTTGATGGTCTCCGGCTTCTTCACTTCGCCGAACGACCACGAACGGATCTTGTCAGGCGAAGCCAGACCGATCTTGATCGCGTCGAAAACTTCTTCCTGTTGGACTTGCTTGAATAGATCGAGCAGAGCTTTCATTGCTTTCTCTCCGTAGTCCGATTAATTGCGGTCGAGATCGATATCGATACCGAGCGAGCGGATTTCCTTCACGAGCACGTTGAAGGATTCCGGCATGCCTGCATCGATCACGTGGTCGCCCTTGACGAGGTTTTCGTACACCTTCGTCCGGCCGGTCACGTCGTCCGACTTCACCGTCAGCATTTCCTGCAGCACGTAGGACGCGCCGTACGCTTCGAGTGCCCACACTTCCATTTCACCGAAACGCTGGCCACCGAACTGCGCCTTACCACCCAGCGGCTGCTGCGTGACGAGCGAGTACGGGCCGGTCGAACGCGCGTGCATCTTGTCGTCGACCAAGTGGTGCAGCTTCAGGTAGTGCATGTAGCCCAGCGTCACGCGACGTTCGAACATTTCACCCGTGCGGCCGTCGTACAGACGAACCTGGTTCTTCGACGGGTTCATGCCGAGCTGTTCGGCGATGTCGTCCGGGAACGCGAGGTCGAGCATCTTGCCCATTTCTTCCTCGGTCGCACCGTCGAACACCGGCGTCGCGAACGGCACGCCTTCGCGCAGGTTCTTCGCGAGTTCGAGGATCTCGTCGTCGGTGAAGCTTTCCAGGTCTTCCTGGCGGCCCGACTCGTTGTAGATCTTCGTCAGGAACACGCGCAGTTCCTCGATCTTCGCCTGACGCTGCAGCATTTCGCCGATACGCCAGCCGAGGCCCTTCGCAGCCCAGCCGAGGTGCACTTCCAGAACCTGACCCACGTTCATCCGCGACGGAACGCCCAGCGGGTTCAGCACGACGTCTGCCGGACGGCCGTCGGCCATGTACGGCATGTCTTCGATCGGGACGATCTTCGACACGACACCCTTGTTACCGTGACGGCCTGCCATCTTGTCGCCAGGCTGCAGACGGCGCTTCACCGCGAGGTACACCTTGACCATCTTCAGCACGCCCGGCGGCAGTTCGTCGCCTTGCGTGAGCTTCTTGCGCTTCTCTTCGAACGCGAGGTCGAACTGGTGACGCTTCTCTTCGATCGAGTTCTTGATCGCTTCGAGCGATGCCGCTGCTTCGTCGTCCGCGAGGCGGATGTCGAACCAGTGGTAGTGGTCGAGGTCTTCCAGGTAAGCCTGGTCGATCTTCGTACCCTTCGCGAGCTTCTTCGGACCGCCGTTCGCGACCTTGCCCACCAGCATGCGTGCGAGACGCTGGAACGCGTCGCCTTCCACGATGCGCAGCTGGTCGTTCAGGTCGAGGCGGTAGCGCTTCAGTTCGTCGTCGATGATCTGTTGCGCACGCTTGTCGCGCTGGATGCCTTCGCGCGTGAACACCTGGACGTCGATCACGGTACCGCTCATGCCCGACGGCACGCGCAGCGACGTGTCCTTCACGTCCGAAGCCTTCTCGCCGAAGATCGCGCGCAGCAGCTTCTCTTCCGGCGTCAGCTGGGTCTCGCCCTTCGGCGTGACCTTGCCGACCAGCACGTCGCCTGCTTCGACTTCAGCACCGATGTACACGATGCCCGATTCGTCGAGACGGCCGAGCTGGACTTCCGCCAGGTTCGAGATGTCGCGCGTGATTTCTTCCGGCCCGAGCTTCGTGTCGCGTGCAACGACGTTCAGCTCTTCGATGTGGATCGACGTGTAGCGATCGTCCGCAACCACCTTCTCCGAGATCAGGATCGAGTCTTCGAAGTTGTAGCCGTTCCACGGCATGAACGCGATCAGCATGTTCTGGCCGAGCGCGAGCTCGCCCAGGTCCGTCGAGGCGCCGTCGGCCAGCACGTCGCCGCGCGAGACCTTGTCGCCCATCTTCACGATCGGACGCTGGTTGATGTTCGTGTTCTGGTTCGAACGCGTGTACTTGATCAGGTTGTAGATGTCGACACCGACTTCACCTGCGACCGCTTCGTCGTCGTTCACGCGAATCACGATACGGCCTGCGTCGACATAGTCGACGACGCCGCCGCGGAACGCCTGAACCGTCGTACCCGAGTCGACCGCGCAGGTGCGCTCGATACCCGTCCCGACGACCGGCTTTTCCGGACGCAGACACGGCACGGCCTGACGCTGCATGTTCGAACCCATCAGTGCACGGTTCGCATCGTCGTGCTCGAGGAACGGAATCAGCGAGGCCGCAACCGACACGATCTGCGACGGCGCGACGTCCATGTACTGGATACGGTCCGGCGTGACCATCATCGTTTCGCCGGCTTCACGCGACGACACGAGTTCGTCGATCAGCGTACCGTTCTCGTCGATCGCGGCGTTCGCCTGAGCGATCATGTAGCGGCCTTCCTCGATCGCCGACAGGTAGTCGATCTGGTCGGTCACCTTGCTGTCCACGACCTTGCGGTACGGCGTCTCGAGGAAGCCGTACTCGTTCAGGTGCGCGTACAGTGCGAGCGAGTTGATCAGACCGATGTTCGGACCTTCCGGCGTTTCGATCGGGCACACGCGGCCATAGTGGGTCGGGTGCACGTCACGAACTTCGAAGCCTGCGCGTTCGCGCGTCAGACCGCCCGGGCCCAGTGCGGAAACACGGCGCTTGTGCGTGATTTCCGACAGCGGGTTGGTCTGGTCCATGAACTGCGACAGCTGCGACGAACCGAAGAACTCGCGGATCGCCGACGAAATCGGCTTCGAGTTGATCAGGTCGTGCGGCATCAGGTTTTCGCTTTCGGCCTGGCCGAGGCGTTCCTTGACCGCGCGCTCGACACGCACGAGACCGGCGCGGAACTGGTTTTCCGCCAGTTCGCCGACGCAACGCACGCGACGGTTGCCGAGGTGGTCGATGTCGTCCACTTCGCCCTTGCCGTTGCGCAGTTCGACGAGGATCTTGATCGTCGCGAGGATGTCGTCGTCCTGCAGCGTCATCGGGCCGGTGATCTCGTCACGGCTGACGCGGCGGTTGAACTTCATGCGGCCGACCTTCGACAGGTCATACGCTTCTTCGCTGTAGAACAGACGATTGAACAGGGCCTCGACCGCTTCTTCGGTCGGCGGCTCGCCCGGACGCATCATGCGGTAGATCGCGATGCGCGCGGCCGTCTTGTCGGTCGTTTCGTCGACACGCAGCGTCGACGAGATGTACGGGCCCTGGTCCAGGTCGTTCGTGTAGAGCGTCTGGATGTCCTTGATGCCCGCTTCGCGCAGCTTCTCGAGCACGCTTTCCGTGACTTCGTCGTTCGCGCTCGCGATCACTTCGCCGGTGTCGCCGTCGACGACGTTCTTCGCCAGCACGCGGCCGAGCAGATAGTCTTCCGGCACCGAGATGAACTTGGTCTTCGCGGCTTCGAGATCGCGAATGTGCTTCGCGTTGATCCGCTTGTCCTTCTGGACGATGACCTTGCCATCACGATCCGTGATGTCGAAACGCGCGACTTCACCACGCAGGCGCTCGGGCACGAACTCGAGTTGTGCGCCTTCGTCCATCAGCGTGAAGTTGTCGAACACGAAGAAGTTCGCGAGGATCTGTTCCGGCGTCAGGCCGATGGCCTTCAGCAGGATCGTGACCGGCATCTTGCGGCGACGGTCGACGCGGAAGTACAGGATGTCCTTCGGATCGAATTCGAAGTCGAGCCACGAACCGCGGTACGGAATGATCCGTGCCGAGAACAGCAGCTTGCCCGAGCTGTGCGTCTTGCCCTTGTCGTGTTCGAAGAACACGCCCGGCGAACGGTGCAGCTGCGAGACGATGACACGCTCGGTGCCGTTGATGACGAACGAGCCCGTCGGCGTCATGAGCGGAATTTCGCCCATGTACACTTCCTGCTCTTTCACTTCCTTGACGACCGGCTTGTTCGGCGATTCCTTGTCGAGGATGACAAGGCGGACCTTCGCGCGCAGCGCGGAGCAGTACGTCAGGCCGCGCTGCTGGCATTCCTTGATGTTGAATGCCGGCGCGGACAACGCGTAGCTCACGAACTCGAGGCGCGCGAAGCCGTTGTGCGAAACAATGGGAAATACCGATGTGAACGCGGCCTGCAAACCTTCAGGCTTGCGTTGCGTGGCCGGCACATCGGCTTGCAGAAACGTGCTGAATGATTCAAGCTGGGTAGCCAGCAAGAAAGGAACTTGGTGAACGATGGGGCGCTTCGCGAAACTCTTGCGAATGCGCTTCTTCTCGGTGAAGGAATATTGCATACGATCTCCGAATCACGGCGGGTGCTATCGAGGCGGAATACCTGGACGTTTCAAACCCGAGTGTTCACCGACTGAGACCCGATGGCCGTCCGACGGCTTGAACGAGCCGAGAAGCTTGGTGGTTGGCCGCTACCAACCGCTGGCTGACGGCAGCGGATGCCTGTGTTGCCCGCTACCCGACCAAACTTGCCTTCTGCAGTCGCTTCAGAAGACAAAGAGAACCGCCATGTGACCAATCACAACGATCAGGCGGTTTTCTTTGGCTTCTGGGGCCGATTATTCGGGCTCCCGAATGAGTGCCAGAATAACGTCCCCACAAAGCACAAAAAGGCCGGCGGTGAAAATACCGCCAGCCTTCGCACAGCGCGCCGAAACTTACTTGACTTCGACCTTCGCGCCAGCTTCTTCCAGCTTCTTCTTGGCTTCTTCAGCAGCAGCCTTGTCGACGCCTTCCTTGACAGCCTTCGGTGCGCCGTCAACGACGTCCTTCGCTTCCTTCAGGCCCAGGCCCGTCAGTTCGCGAACTGCCTTGATGACTGCAACCTTGTTGCTGCCTGCTTCAGCCAGAACGACCGTGAATTCGGTCTTCTCTTCTGCAGCAGCAGCAGCGCCGCCGCCTGCCGGGCCAGCGACTGCCACTGCAGCTGCCGACACGCCAAACTTCTCTTCGAACGCCTTGACCAGTTCGTTCAGTTCCAGAACGGTCATCCCTTCGACTGCTGCCAGGATGTCTTCTTTTGCGATTGCCATTTGAAATACTCCTAAATTGAATTCGGATACAGCCAGCGATCAATGACGCTGATGCACGTTCGATTACGCAGCTTCCGCTTGCTTCTTCTCTGCCAGCGCGGCCAGGGCACGCGCGAAGCCCGAAACAGGCGATTGCATAACGAACAGCAGCTTCGAGAGCAGTTCTTCGCGGCTCGGGATGCTTGCCAGCGCTTGCACGCCAGCCTTGTCCATCACCTTGCCATCGAACGAACCAGCCTTGATGACCAACTTGTCATTGCTCTTGCTGAAGTCGTTGACGACCTTAGCAGCAGCAATTGCATCTTCCGAGATGCCGTAGATCAACGGGCCAGTCATCTGCTCTGCCAGCGGAGCAAACGGCGTACCTTCAACGGCGCGGCGCGCCAGCGTGTTCTTCAACACGCGCAGGTAAACCTGTTGCTCACGCGCTTGCGCGCGCAGCTTGGTCAGATCGCCAACCGCAATTCCACGATACTCAGCCAGCACAACGGTCTGGGCCTTCGCGACTTGCGCGGAAACCTCAGCGACGACGGCTTGCTTGTCTTCTCTATTAAGCGGCACGGTTAGCCTCCAGAAACGATACGTTCGGCACGAAACCTCACGTACCTCGTTCAACAACGGCGTCCGACCTCGTTAGGAGTATTTCCACCTCATGCCGCGAATCGCTTCACGGCCTGCGGCTTCACCACTGCAAAACTTTTTCGGGTTCGCCATCTGCGTTGGCTTGAATTAAGGGATCACCTGACTGCTGTGCCCCACCAACGGTCTTTGATAACCGGTTGCCCGCCCTGCCTGCACGAACAACCGCCCAAAGCCCATGTAGGCCGCTTCGCGAACGAAGCGGCCCGAAATCTTGCTTACTGTGCTGCCAGCGTAGCCTGGTCGACACGCACGCCGACACCCATCGTGCTCGACAGTGCGATCTTGCGCAGGTAGACGCCCTTGCTCGTTGCCGGCTTTGCCTTCTGCAGCGCTTCGATCAGCGCCGACAGGTTCGAACGCAGTGCGGTCGGCTCGAACGATGCACGGCCGATGGTCGCGTGGATGATACCGGCCTTGTCGACACGGAATTGCACCTGACCAGCCTTCGCGTTCTTGACGGCGGTTGCGACGTCCGGCGTGACCGTACCGACCTTCGGGTTCGGCATCAGGCCGCGCGGGCCGAGGATCTGACCCAGCGTACCGACGATACGCATCGTGTCCGGCGAAGCGATCACGATGTCGAAGTCCATCTGGCCAGCCTTGATCTGCTCAGCCAGGTCTTCCATACCGACGATTTCCGCGCCTGCTGCACGAGCTTGCTCAGCCTTCTCGCCTTGCGCGAACACTGCAACGCGAACCGACTTGCCCGTACCTGCCGGCAGAACGACCGAACCGCGAACGACCTGGTCCGACTTCTTCGCATCGATGCCGAGCTGGACTGCTACGTCGATCGACTCGTCGAACTTCGCGCTCGCGCATTCCTTCACGAGGCTCAGTGCGTCTTCGATCGCGTACAGCTTCTGACGATCAACCTTGGCGGCAAATGCCTGACGGCGCTTGGAGATCTTAGCCATTTACACGCCCTCCACAGTGATGCCCATCGAGCGTGCGCTACCAGCGACGGTGCGAACGGCTGCGTCCAGATCAGCTGCCGTAAGGTCCGGCATCTTGGTCTTCGCGATTTCTTCGGCTTGAGCGCGCGTGATCGAACCGACCTTGTCGGTGTGCGGCTTGCTCGAGCCCTTGTCCACCTTCGCCGCCTTCTTGATCAGGACGGTCGCCGGCGGCGTCTTCATCACGAACGTGAAGCTCTTGTCAGCGAATGCCGTGATGACCACCGGCACCGGCAGACCCGGCTCCATGCCTTGAGTCTGCGCGTTGAACGCCTTGCAGAACTCCATGATGTTCAGGCCGCGCTGGCCCAGTGCCGGACCGACCGGCGGCGACGGGTTGGCTTTACCTGCAGGGATCTGCAGCTTGATAAAGCCGATAATCTTCTTTGCCATTTGTGAACCTCATTGGAACGCCGGAAGGGCGTTCGGTGAGTGATAACGCGCTTTCGCCTCTGGCTACTGACGCTCCTCAACGGCCATGACGCGGGCCGTAAGCGCGAAGGTGGGCAGCCGAGGCTGCCCACCGAATCGGGATCAAACTTTTTCGACCTGGCCGAACTCGAGTTCGACCGGGGTGGATCGGCCAAAGATGGTGACCGACACACGCACGCGCGATTTTTCGTAGTTGACTTCTTCGACGGTGCCGTTGAAGTCCGTGAACGGGCCTTCCTTCACACGCACCATCTCGCCGACTTCGAACAGGGTCTTCGGGCGCGGCTTCTCGACGCCTTCCTGCATCTGCGACATGATCTTCTCGACTTCCTTCGGGGAAATCGGGGTCGGGCGGTTACGTGCACCGCCGACGAAACCGGTAACCTTCGCGGTGTTCTTCACGAGGTGCCACGTTTCGTCCGTCATCTCCATCTCCACCAGCACGTAGCCGGGGAAGAATCGACGCTCGGTTACTGCCTTGTGGCCGCCTTTGACTTCGACCACTTCTTCGGTCGGAACCAGGATCTGACCGAATTTGTCCTGCATGCCAGCACGTTCGATGCGCTCCTGAAGCGCACGTTGCACGCTCTTCTCCATACCGGAGTAGGCGTGCACGACGTACCAACGCTTTCCGCTCGGGGATGCCGGAGTATCGCTCATATCATTTCCAACCCAGAATCGCCGAGAAAATCACCCATTCGATCGATTTGTCACTCAACCAGAGGAAAATCGCCATCACGAGCACGAAACCGAACACGACGAGTGTGGTTTGCGTTGCTTCTTTGCGGGTGGGCCAAACGACCTTCCGGACTTCCTTGTACGAATCCTTGGCAAAGGCGATGAGGCTCTTGCCAGGGGCGGACATCAGCCCGACGGCCACGCCGGCGATGATCCCTACCGCCAACGCGGCACCGCGGACATACCACTGCTGATTGGCCAGCCAGAAGAAGCCCACGAATCCGGCCAAGACCAACAATACGCCCAGGGCCAGCATCAGCTTATCGCCGGAGGTATTTACAGTTTCGACGGATGGATTCGCCATAACACCTTAAAACAAATGCCACGTAGAACACGTGGCTATTTTTTGGCAGGGGCAGAGGGAATCGAACCCCCAACCTTCGGTTTTGGAGACCGACGCTCTGCCAGTTGAGCTATACCCCTAAACCATACTGGGGCCGGCTGTTGCCAGCCCCAAAACTGTCGATCAACGAATAACTGGCTTACTCGATGATCTTGGCGACGACGCCGGCGCCGACCGTACGGCCACCTTCGCGGATTGCGAAGCGCAGACCTTCTTCCATCGCGATCGGTGCAATCAGCTTCACCGTGATCGACACGTTGTCGCCCGGCATCACCATTTCCTTGTCCTTCGGCAGCTCGATCGAGCCCGTCACGTCCGTCGTACGGAAGTAGAACTGCGGACGGTAGTTGTTGAAGAACGGCGTGTGACGGCCGCCTTCGTCCTTGCTCAGCACGTACACTTCAGCCGTGAAGTGCGTGTGCGGCGTGATCGAACCCGGCTTCGCCAGAACCTGGCCACGCTCCACGTCTTCACGCTTCGTGCCGCGCAGCAGGATACCGACGTTGTCGCCTGCCTGACCTTGGTCCAGCAGCTTGCGGAACATTTCAACGCCCGTGCAGGTCGTCTTCACCGTCGGCTTGATACCGACGATTTCGATTTCTTCGCCGACCTTCACGATGCCGCGCTCGACACGACCCGTCACCACCGTACCACGGCCCGAGATCGAGAACACGTCTTCCACCGGCATCAGGAACGCGCCGTCAACTGCACGCTCCGGCGTCGGGATGTACGTGTCCAGCGCGTCTGCCAGGCTCATGATCGCCACTTCGCCCAGCTCGCCCGTGTCGCCTTCCAGCGCCAGCTTTGCCGAACCCTTCACGATCGGCGTGTCGTCGCCCGGGAAGTCGTACTTCGACAGGAGTTCGCGAACTTCCATCTCGACCAGCTCGAGCAGTTCAGCGTCGTCCACCATGTCGCACTTGTTCAGGAACACGATGATGTACGGAACGCCAACCTGACGCGCCAGCAGGATGTGCTCACGCGTTTGCGGCATCGGGCCGTCTGCTGCCGAGCAAACCAGGATCGCGCCGTCCATCTGCGCTGCGCCCGTGATCATGTTCTTCACATAGTCAGCGTGGCCCGGGCAGTCGACGTGTGCGTAGTGGCGGTTAGCCGTTTCGTACTCGACGTGTGCCGTGTTGATCGTGATGCCGCGCGCCTTTTCTTCCGGTGCCGCGTCGATCTGGTCGTACGCCTTCGCTTCGCCGCCGAACTTCTTCGTCAGAACCGTCGTGATCGCTGCCGTCAGCGTCGTCTTGCCGTGGTCAACGTGACCAATCGTACCAACGTTCACGTGCGGCTTGGTCCGCTCAAACTTTTCCTTGGCCATTTTCAACTCCCAAAAGGAATTTCACAGGTTGCGCCGCGCGCAAACAACAAGACACTGACTTTTTACTGCTGGTGCCCATGGGCAGGATCGAACTGCCGACCTCTCCCTTACCAAGGGAGTGCTCTACCACTGAGCCACATGGGCGCTTTACGCTTCAACTTCGCGGTCTGGAGCGGGTGAAGGGAATCGAACCCTCGTCGTAAGCTTGGAAGGCTTCTGCTCTACCATTGAGCTACACCCGCACGGGCCGCAAACGATTCCTTACCGCTCACTGCGCTGATATCTTGGTGGAGGAGGTTGGATTCGAACCAACGTAGGCGTAAGCCAACAGATTTACAGTCTGCCCCCTTTAGCCACTCGGGCACCCCTCCGTAGAGAACTGACGATTATGGGGGTACATCGCACCCCTGTCAAGTACATCCGGAAGATTATTTTCACTCTCTTCCCGATGCCTGCCTGACCACCGATCTCCCGCCCTTGCCCGGCTAAGGCAAGCATGGGTGCTACCGATCAGTGCCACATCTTCGTCAGACTCCGCTTTCAGCGTCGATCTGCATCTGCGCCGAAAACGAAAGACCGCCATCATACGATCTCTTGAGCACTCTGCCAAGCGGGTAGATGCAAAATTTCCGCAAATTTCGTGCCGGGCGGATGCCATGATCTGTTTTAGATACCCCCTGGAAGTCCATAGCTGGTTTCTCGGGTTGCCTGGCCCGACCCGCCAGCGATTGACGTGACACGACTTTCGAACGCTTTCCAGCAATCGCATCATGAGTTTAGGCAACGCTTCCAACGAGAAATCGCGATGGCGGCGCTAGACTTTGCCAACGTCAGCGACAGGAGCAATGGCGTCCCGGGCCACCTGCCCGCCCTGATTCGTATCTTCATGCGCCTGCTTGCTCTTTTCTGGCCTCCATGGTTTTGATCGCACATGCCGCCGGGCCGGCAGACGCCCGTGTCGCCCGAGCACGATCACCTGGATCCGTTAGAAGGCGCTAGCTGATAGCCATGCCCCGGATGCCCGGCAGCCGCCGCGCCGCTCGTCGTATACGACAGGTTGAAGCCCGCGCGCAATGCCGGGGGCCTAAGTACGGTATACGTCGGGTAGGCCGGGAACCCTCGTGGAGTCAGGATGCTGTCGCCCATGCATGGCTGATCAACGATGCACCATGCACGCCATGGCCGCCGGCGCCGGTGATGACGCGTCGACAGGCGAATCCTGCAGCCCAGCCTGCATCGACACATTGCAGCCATTTCTTGGCGACGACACACGGCCGCACCGGGAGCTGCCACGCAGGTTTGTCCCCGCAATCTCTGCGAACGTTCTACAGTGCACGGCCCACTGCACTTCGCCGCCGCGCGAACCGACCAAAGTCGGCATCTGGCCGACCTATCGCGGCGAATACACGAGACATCCCCCATGCACGTACGATGTTCGCCTCGTGCAGCTGAACACCGATACCTGCGCAGGATTCGGCGCCTGCGCGTTTTCCGCACTCATCCGAAGACGCGGGAAAGCAGGCCCACGACCTCCACACTTCCACGACCGCTGCGAGCTGCCCGGCATTGCTCGCGTCGATCGGGGATCAAGGCCTGAATACGACGCGCCGGTTTACGCCGGGCAATGGCTCCGCCCCCCTCCGATCCGGATATCGCATGCAGGGCGCGATCGACTGACGTCGATGCGGGGGTACACCCTTCACGTCGATAGATGAAAAGCGGGACTGCTTTGGCGGCGCCGCCTATTCGCTCATCGAAGAAGTCTACGTGTTTCGGGATAGGCAGCCAGCGCTCATCAAAAGAACCGGCGCGAATTTCTGATGGCATCTGGTTGAGGAACTTGCGTACGTCCGGTTCGCGCTATACGTCAACGACTTCCGTGTGGCACGCCGGAAGCGCCCATTTTTTTAACGGATCGATTTGAGGGAAAATGCGGCGAGTTGGGAAACAAATAAGCCAAGATCACTACGAGATGCGATATGAGGCGAAATCCGACTGTGCATGCTCGATTGACAACAGTCGCCTGGAGCTTTCGACAAAAGGACGCCAAAAGGCGGATTTGCGCCACTAGTTGCCCAGGTCACACTGATGACTCATGTCGTGACGGGAACAGCAAGGCGTGCCCCTCGGATACGAAATGGCAACGACGATTGTGGGCGGAGAAGTGCTCAATACGCCGAGGAACCGCGCACGATAACCGGCATTCGCGCAGTAGGCCATGCCACTCCAGGTCGTAACCAGCAACGCACGAATCTGCGGCGAGAAGTGGTCAGAAATGCGGCGGAGTCGCGACTCGATCCGATCTCCTCTCCGTTAACAGCAAGTGGATGGATGTTTGGATGGTAGGTCTTGGCCGGCGCCAGCTAGCGGTGCAAGGCCAACCCGATCGATCGGTCTGTTCGCCTTTTCCGTCAGTCTCGCAGAGGCAATCCTGGAGAATCGGCACCCCCGGCCCCAGCTCGAGCAGCGTCCTGGCCACCGATCCCGATCACTCGCGCATTTCCGTCGCCGAAATGCAAAAACCCCCGCCTGTTCGGGCGGGGGTTTCTGGCTTAGGGAGCCTGACGATTACCTACTTTCACACGGGAATCCGCACTATCATCGGCGTAGAGTCGTTTTCACGGTCCTGTTCGGGATGGGAAGGGGTGGGACCGACTCGCTATGGTCATCAGGCAAAGAGGGTTGTCCTGCTGGCGTGGCCAACAGAACCAATCTTGGAAGAAGCAGTAATTTTGAGTTGTGTGTATCACACACGAGAATCCAACTTGTCGCTCTGGATCTTGCGGCCGGTGCTGTCGCACGGCGCCGATCTACAAGGCAGACTTGTTATAGGATCAAGCCTTACGGGCAATTAGTATCAGTTAGCTGAACGCATTACTGCGCTTACACACCTGACCTATCAACGTCCTGGTCTCGAACGACCCTTCAAGGGGATCTAGTCCCCAGGGATATCTCATCTTAAGGCGAGTTTCCCGCTTAGATGCTTTCAGCGGTTATCTCTTCCGAACATAGCTACCCGGCGATGCCACTGGCGTGACAACCGGTACACCAGAGGTTCGTCCACTCCGGTCC
>Ga0209566_100609_pt1 | contig 22256 bp, 20 predicted proteins | sample Araplavi_mTSA_r2_2_FD_184287 | JGI IMG/M metagenome (GOLD analysis project Ga0209566, IMG submission 184287) | Arabidopsis root microbial communities from North Carolina, USA - plate scrape CL_Cvi_mTSA_r2 (SPAdes) (version 2) | ecosystem: Host-associated > Plants > Roots > Endosphere | place...
TGCAGGAACTGCAGCATCCGCTTCAGGTACGTATAGACCGGCGTGAGATCCTGCCGCGCGAGCCACGCCGTATAACGCGGCACGTTCGCGTACGAATCCATCGCGCACACGAACGAGTGCTCCATCAGCATGAACTCCTCGTCGGCGAGCATCGCATCGAGCGGATGAATCGTCAGGATCTGCGGAATGCAGTCGATCATCGTCGCGACTTCGGCCTGCGCGCGGGCGATGCGCACCGCCGGCTCGGCCAGCGTCTCGCCCGCGAGCGGCGCCGGGTAGCGGGTTTCCCACCACGCGGCGGCATGAAAGCGCGGATCGACGGCCAGCAGCCGCTGCAGCAGCGTCGTGCCCGTGCGCGGCAGGCCGACGATCACGAGCGGATCGTCGATCGCGATGTCCGCGATTTCCGGATGGCGCCGGAAGTAATCCTCGACGACCAGCCGGTTCACGAGTTGCCCGACGAGCTTCTCGCGCATCATCGCCGCGCCGCGTTCGGACAGCCCAGCTTCGTCGATCAGCGACGCGCACATCACGTCGAGCGCCTCGCGATACGGTCCGTCGCCGAACGCGGTGAGCCCGCCCGTGCGCGACACGGCCTCCGCGATCAGTCCGTCGGCGTCGAGCCGCGTGCGGATCAGGTCGATCGGCGCATTCATGCGGCCTCCTTCAGCGCGGCGAGCTTCACGACCCGCGTGCGCGGATGCACCGGCTGCGCGGCGCCGACCCAGCGCCAGCAGATCGTGCCGGTGCGATGCCCGGCCGTATCGAGCCAGTTCGCGTCGCCCGGCCGCGCGGCCGCGACGACCACCGTCACGCCACCGTCCGCATTCCGTCGCGCGCCGTGCTTGTTCACGCAGATGTCGAAGTGCCGGTAATCGAGCGACTCCATCCAGTAGTTGTTGAGCTGCACGTTCCAGAAATCGCAGTCGGGCACCGTGTCGACGTCGATCACGAGCGCCTCGTCGTCGGCCAGCTCCCAGCACGAGTGGTAGTAGTAGATGTTCGGGTCGCCGCCGACCGACTGGCACAGCGCCTGGTCGGCGGGCGGGAGCGCGTTCACGTGCGACCGGTAGCTCGCGGCCCAGTCGGCGAACAGCTTCGCCGTCTGCTCGACGAACTGCGCGGCGCGCGTGAGGCCGCCCTGCAACGCGAGCGGATCGAGCGGCGCCGGGCGGTCGTGCGCGCCGATGCGTTCGATCTTCAGTTGCGCGGGCGTCTCCGCGCGCCGGTCGAGGAAGGTCTGTCGCACCAGCAACGCGTTGGTGCCGGGCTCCATGCGTACCCAGTTGCCCGCGCGCGGTGTCTCGGCCAGCACGATCTCGAAGCTGCCGTCCGGTGCGATCTCGAGCTGCTTCGCATCGAGAAAGCCCGTCTGCAGCATCTTGCCGTCGGTCTCGTAGCCGCCCTTCTGCGTGCCGAAGCTCAGGTAGGCCACCGTGCCGCGCCGCCCCGTCACGCGGTATTCGCAACGGCCGTCGAGCCGCGCGTACTGGTACAGGTTGTCGGGATTGTCGGCGCCGATCTTCGCGGTCTCGTGCGACGGCGAGAAAAAACCGGGCCACGCGCCGTCCGCGAATTCGACGTGCATTTCGAGCGCGATGCGCATCAGCCGGCTCAGGTAACGAAAGCCTTCCGCGCGCGTCAGCGGATCGTCCGGCGCCTCGGCGCGCAGGATCTGCTCGCCGCTGCGTTTCAGGGTGTTGCAGAAATCGGCCCAGGTCTGGCCCGAAAGCAATTGCGTGGCACGTGTGTCGTCCGTCATGTGTCGTCTCCGCCGATGGTCGAGCGCTCACCTTAAGCGCCGGCGTCGCGCACCTCTTCGTCCGGGTGGACTAAGGAAAGATCCGCTCCACGGCCGCGCCGCGGTTTAGTCCACCCGGACGAAGAGCGGCATGCCGCTCGCTCGATACCGTTGGCGTCATGCACGAAACGCCGCACATGTCGCGCGGCGCCGGCATGAAACAAGGAGACGAACGATGTTGACCCACTTGGAGCGACTGGAGGCCGAAAGCATCCACATCATGCGCGAGGTGGTCGCCGAGAGCGAGAACCCGGTGATGCTGTATTCGATCGGCAAGGACAGCTCGGTCATGCTGCATCTCGCGATGAAGGCGTTCTACCCGGCGAAGCCGCCCTTTCCACTGCTGCACGTCGATACGACGTGGAAATTCCGCGAGATGATCGCGTTTCGCGACGAGACGGCCGCGCGCCTCGGCCTCGACCTGCGCGTGCACGTCAATCCCGACGGCGTCGCGAACGACATCAATCCGTTCACGCACGGCTCGGCCATGCACACCGACGTGTGGAAGACGCAGGGGCTCAAGCAGGCGCTCGATCATTACGGCTTCGATGCCGCGTTCGGCGGCGCGCGCCGCGACGAGGAGAAATCGCGCGCGAAGGAACGCATCGTGTCGCTGCGCTCCGAGCAGCACCGCTGGGACCCGAAGCGCCAGCGCCCCGAACTCTGGTCGCTGTACAACGCGCGCAAGCGCAAGGGCGAAAGCCTGCGCGTGTTCCCGATCTCGAACTGGACCGAGCTCGACATCTGGCAGTACATCCAGCTTCACGACATCCCGATCGTGCCGCTCTACTTCGCGAAGGAACGGCCCGTCGTCGAACGCGACGGCGCGCTGATCATGGTCGACGACGAACGCCTGCCGCTGCGCCACGGCGAAGTGCCGCAGATGCGCAAGGTGCGCTTTCGCACGCTCGGCTGCTATCCGCTGACGGGCGCGATCGACAGCGACGCGAGCTCGCTCGACGACATCCTTCGGGAAATGCGCGAGACGCGCACGTCGGAACGACAAGGACGCCTGATCGACAGCGATTCGGCCGGCTCGATGGAAAAGAAGAAACAGGAGGGATATTTCTGATGGCACACGTTCTCACCGCGCCCGAGGCGCCCACGCACGCGACGCCCAACATGCACGCCGACGATGCGCAGACGAAGGACCTGCTGCGCTTCATCACGTGCGGCAGCGTCGACGACGGCAAGAGCACGCTGATCGGCCGCCTGCTCTACGAATCGAACATGCTGTTCGACGACCAGCTCACGCAGCTCGAAGCCGATTCGAAGAAAGTCGGCACGCAGGGCGGCGAGCTCGATTTCGCGCTGCTCGTCGACGGCCTGTCGGCCGAGCGCGAGCAAGGGATCACGATCGACGTCGCGTACCGCTTCTTCGCGACCGCGCGCCGCAAGTTCATCGTCGCCGACACGCCCGGCCACGAGCAGTACACGCGCAACATGATCACCGGCGCGTCGACCGCCGATCTCGCCGTGATCCTGATCGACGCGCGCAAGGGCGTGCTCACGCAGACGCGCCGTCATAGCCATCTCGTCGCGCTGATCGGCATCAGGCGCGTGGTGCTCGCGATCAACAAGATGGACCTGGTCGACTACGACCGGGCCGTGTTCGAGCGCATCGACGCCGACTATCGCGCGTTTGCGGCCGAGCTCGGGCTGGCGGAAATCGTCAGCATCCCGATGTCGGCGCTGCGCGGCGACAACGTGATCGCGCCGGGCACGCGGATGCCGTGGTACGCGGGCCCGACGCTGATGCAGCATCTCGACACGTTGCCGCTTGCCGCGCGCGTGACGCGCGACGAGCCGTTCCGGCTGCCGGTGCAGTGGGTCAACCGCCCGCACCTGAATTTCCGCGGCTACGCGGGCAGCATCGCATCGGGCGAGATCCGCGTCGGCGAGCGCGTGCGCGTGCTGCCGTCCGGCAAGGAGAGCCGCGTCGCGTCGGTGATCACGCAACGCGGCGAAAGCGACATCGCGCGCGCCGGCGACGCGGTGACGCTCACGCTCGCCGACGAGATCGACATCAGCCGCGGCGACATGATCGCGCGCGCGGATGCGCCGCCCGAGGTGGCCGACCAGTTCGAGGCGACGCTCGTGTGGATGCACGACGCGCCGCTGCTGCCCGGCCGCCCGTATCTCGTGAAACTCGGCACGCAGACGGTCGGTGCGACCTGCGCGACGCCGAAGTACAAGGTCGACGTGAACACGCGCGAGCATCTCGCGGCGCGCACGCTCGCGCTCAACGAAATCGGCGTGTGCAACCTGAGCTTCGACCGGCCCGTGGCGTTCGATCCGTACGACCGCAACCGCCACACGGGCGGCTTCATCGTGATCGACCGCTTCACCAACGACACGGTCGGTGCCGGGATGCTGCACTTCGCGCTGCGCCGCGCGCACAACGTGCACTGGCAGGCCGTCGACGTCGACCGCGCCGCGCGTGCCGCGCAGAAGGCGCAGACGCCGCGCATCGTGTGGCTGACGGGGCTGTCGGGCGCCGGCAAGTCGACGATCGCGAACCTCGTCGAGAAGCGGCTGCACGCGCTCGGCAAGCACACGTACCTGCTCGACGGCGACAACGTGCGGCACGGGCTCAATCGCGATCTCGGCTTCACCGAGGCCGATCGCGTGGAGAACATCCGGCGCGTCGCCGAAGTCGCGCGGCTGATGCTCGACGCGGGGCTCATCACGCTCGTGTCGTTCATCTCGCCGTTCCGCTCGGAACGCGAGATGGCGCGTGCGCTCGCCGGCCCCGACGAGTTCGTCGAGGTGTTCGTCGACACGCCGCTCGCGGTCGCCGAGGAGCGCGACCCGAAGGGCCTGTACAAGAAGGCGCGGCGCGGCGAGCTGAAGCATTTCACGGGCATCGATTCGCCGTACGAGCCGCCCGCGCGGCCCGAACTGCGCGTCGATACGGTCGCCGAGTCCCCCGATGAAGCGGCCGGGCGCATCGTCGCTTACCTGCTGCGCGAGCGCTCGGCGTAGGCGCCGCAGGCGGGCAGCCCGGGCGCGCCGCCTCCTCCGTTCGGATGACGCGGGCCGCCGGGCGGCCGGTATGCTGGCTCGGGAACCCTTCACCCCGATCCAGGAGAACACGAGCATGCCCATCGCGCTGGCACCCGGCGATCCGGCCGCGCACGACGGCTTCGACGACGCGGCGTGGACGGCGCGCGAACTCAGCGCGTGGCTCGGGCTCGTCTATCAGGGCCCGTCGGAAGCGCCCCCGTGGGCAGGCTTCCTCGAAGCGGTCCGCGTGCGGCTCGACGCGCGCTTCACGACACTGGTGCTGCGCAACCCGGGCGGCACGCGGCACGGGCTCATCATCAACGCGTCGGCGCACGGCCCGCTGCTGCCCGGCGAGCCGTCGTACAGCGAGCAGTTCTATGCGCTGTGCCCGTTTCTGGATCAGCCGCCCGGCCAGGTCTTCACGGCCGACCGGCTGTTCGGCGAAACCGCGTGGCGCGCGCACGATTTCTACCGGCAGTACCTGCAGCCGCTCGACCTGCGCTACATCCTCGGCGCGAACCTGCGCGGCGAACGCGGCGTCGAATGCGCGTTCTTCGTGAGCCGCGCGCACGGCGGGCGGGACTTCGACGCGGCCGAACGCGCGCAGGTCGCGACGCTGCTGCCGCACCTGCAGCGGGCAGTCGAGCTGCACGCGGCGTTCGACGTGCTCGACGCCGAACGCGCGCTGTACGCGGGCACCGTCGACCGGCTCGATGTCGGCACCGCGATCGTCGACGAGGACGGCCGCGTGATCAAGCGCAACCGCATCGCCGAGCGGCTGATCGAGCAGCAGGACGGGCTGTGCGTGCGCCACGAGCGGCTCCACGCCTCGTGCCCGCTCGACGAGCGCCGGCTGCAGAAGGCATTGCAGGCCGCGCTCGAGCATTTCCGCGCGGGCGCGCTCGCCCGCATCGAAGCCACCACGCTGTCGCGCCCCGGCGGCGCGATGCCGTTGAGCGTGCTGCTGCGCCCGCTCGCGCCCTACCGCGGCGCCGAGGACCGCCGGCACCGGCCGGCCGTCGCGGTGTTCGTGCGCGATCCCGTGTCGTCGCCGCAGACGTCGCGCGACATGCTGCACCGGCTGTTCCGGCTCACGCCGATGGAAACCGAAATCGCACTGCTGCTCGTCGACGGGCTGACGCTCGACGAGGCCGCCGCCGCGACCGGCATCACGAAGAACACCGCGCGTGCGCACCTGCGCGGCATCTTCGCGAAAACGGGCGCAACGCGGCAGGCCGTGCTCGTGAAGACGCTGCTCAACAGCGTCGTGTCGATGGCGTAGCGGCCGCGAGGGCACCCGCCGGACGGGTTGCCTAGGAGATGCACCACGCGCGCGGGTCGCCACCGGGTACCCCGGCGATTGGCACGCACTCGCTTCATGTCATATGTCATCAGACGTTGACGGACGCCCGAAGAATCGCATGAAATTCCCCAATATCCGGGTAATTCCCGGGTAAACCCGCGACGCCTCCATCGGCACTCAGGCGTACCATGTCATACGACGACATACTACACAGCCCCGCCCGACCGGAGACACGCTTGAACCCGCCCTCGCCCGCCCTGCCCGGACGCGACCCGCTCGCGTCCGCCGTCTCGAAAGTGAAGTGGCATGTGCTGCCGCTCGTGCTGATCATGTTCATCGCGAACTACATCGACCGCGTGAACGTCGGCTTCGTCGACCGCCATCTCGAAGCGTCGATCGGCATCGGCGCGGCCGCGTACGGCCTCGGTGCCGGGTTGTTCTTCGTCGGCTACGCGCTGTTCGAGGTGCCGTCGAACCTGCTGATGCAGCGCTACGGCGCCCGCGTGTGGCTCGCGCGGATCATGGCGACGTGGGGCATCGTCGCGGCCGCGATGGCGTTCGTGTGGAACGACACGTCGTTCTATGCCCTGCGCTTCCTGCTCGGCGCGGCCGAGGCCGGTTTCTTCCCCGGCGTCGTGCTGTACCTGTCGCAATGGCTGCCGCCGCAGGAGCGCGGCAAGGCGATGGCGATCTTCCTCGGCGGCTCCGCGTTCGCGTCGGTGCTGTCCGGGCCCGTCACCGGTGCGCTGCTGTCGATCCGCGGCTTCGGCCTCGAAGGCTGGCAGTGGATGTTCCTGATCGAAGGGCTGTTCTCCGTCGCGCTGTGCGGCGCGAGCTGGCTGCTGCTGAAATCGCACATCCGCGACGCGACGTGGCTCACCGCCGAGGAACGCACGGCACTGCAGAACGCGCTCGACGAGGAACGCGCGACGCGCGACGTCCGTTCGAACGTGCCGGTGCGCGCCACCGCGCTGCTGCGCGATCCGCAGATCATGCTGTTCTGCTTCCTGTATTTCTCGATCCAGCTGACGATCTACGCGGCCACGTTCTGGCTGCCGACGATCATCCGCAAGATGGGCGGCCTCACCGATTTCCAGGTCGGCCTGTACAACACGATTCCGTGGATGATCGCGATCGGCGCGATGTACGGCTTCGCGGTGCTGTCGTCGAAATGGAAGCATCCGCAGCGCTGGCTCGCGTTCGCGCTCGTGCTCGCCGCGTGCGGGCTGTTCGCGTCGACGTCGCACGATCCGGCCTGGTCGTTCGCGTCGATCTGCTTCGCCGCGCTCGGCTTCAAGGCCGCGGCGTCGCTGTTCTGGCCGATCCCGCAGGGCTATCTCGACACGCGCGTGGCCGCGGCCGTGATCGCGCTGATCAACTCGGTCGGCAACCTCGGCGGCTTCGTCGCGCCGACGGCCTTCGGCTATCTGAAGCAACATACGGGTTCGATCACGGGCGGGCTGTATGCGCTCGCGATCGCTTCGCTGGTCGCCGCCGTGGCCGCGCTGTTCGCGCGCACGCACCGGCGCAGCGATCCGCCGCGCGGCCTGCCGGCCGACACCGCCCCGACGAACGCATCGATGCTCCGCCATGCCGAACACTGACCGCCTGACCGTCGTCGTCTCGAACGCCGCCGACGCCGACCTCGCCACGTTTTCCCTCGCGGCCGACGGCACGCTCGCGCCGCTCGCCCGCTATCCCGCAGCCGACGTCGCGATGCCGATCGCCGTTCAGGCCGACCGCGCGCGGCTCTACGTCGCGACGCGCGGCGAACAGCCGACGATCGTCGCGTTCCGCGTTGCGCCGGCCACCGGCGCGCTCGTGCGCATCGGCGCGACCGCGATCGACGCGAGCCATGCGTACCTGTCGCTCGACCGCGGCGGCCGCTGGCTGCTCGGCGCGTCGTACGGCGGAAATTCGCTGAGCCTCTACGACGCCGCGCGCGTGCGCGACGGCGACGGCACGCCGCTGCAGGTCGTGGGCGGCATCGCGAACGCGCACTCGGTGATCGTGTCGCCGGACAACCGTTTCGCCTATGTCAGCTCGCTCGGCTCGGATCGCGTGTTCAGCTTCGCGCTGGTCGAGGACGCGGCCGGCCTGCGCGCGCTCGAACACGGCGAAACGCGCGTGCCGGCCGGGTTCGGCCCGCGCCACCTGCAGTTCGCGCGCGACGGCCGAGCGCTCGTCGTCGTCAGCGAATTCCAGGCCACGCTCGCCACGTTCGCGCGCGACCCCGATACCGGCCGGCTCGGCGAGGTGCACGTGAGTACGCGCCATCCGGCCGTCGCCGAACTCGCGCCGGGCCATGCGCGGCCGCCCGCGCCCGCCGAGCCCTCCGTCTGGGCCGCCGACCTGCACCTGAGCCCCGACGAGCGTTTCGCCTACGTCAGCGAACGCACGTCGAGCCGCCTGCTCTGTTATCGCCGCACCGCAGACGGCACGTTCGAGCCCGCGCATGCAACGGCCACCGAGACGCAGCCGCGCGGGTTCGCGATCGACCCGTCGGGGCGCTGGCTCGTCGCGTGCGGCGAACAGTCGGAATACGTGTCGGTGTATGCGATCTCGCAGGACGATGGCGCGCTGTCGCCGCACGCACGCGTGCCGGGCGGGCGCGGCGCGAACTGGGTCGAGATCGTCTGAAGAAGGGATACGTGAAGCATGAACCGGCAGGCCCGCCACGCGGGCCGGCGCATGCCCGCGTTCAGCGCCGCTCGCTCGGCGCGACACCCGTCCAGCGCTTGAACGCACGCGTGAAGTTCGCGCGATCCGTATAACCGACGCGCGCGGCGATCTCGTCCACCGGCAACCGCGTCCCCTCGAGCAGCCGCAGCGCGTCGCGCAACCGGATCTCGTCGAGCAGCGTCGAATAGGTCGCACCGTATTCGGCGAGCTTGCGCTTGAGCGTACGCGCCGATACATGCAGCTCGCGCGCGACGTCGTCGACCGCCGGATAGCCGCCCTCGCCGCAGATCAGCAGGTTGCGCACGCGCTCGACGATGCTTTCCGCATAACCGAGCCGCGCGAGTTCGGCCTCGCACTGCTGCACGATCATCTGCGCGGTGTGCGCGTTCGCGGTGCCGATCGGTTCGTCGAGCAGCGCGGCATCGCAACGGATGCGGTTTGCGCTCGCGTCGAAATGGCAGCGCGGCAGGCGCGCGCGATAACGCTCGAACCACGGCGGCTCGGGCCATTCGAAATGGAGTTCGGCGCGCGACTGCAGCGTGCGTCCCGGCACCGGATACAGCAGCGAATTGAACAGGATCGCCGTCTCGACCAGGAAGTTCTCGACCGCGAACTGCCGCAGCCGGCCGAGCGGAAACGCTTCGAGCACGTCGATGTCGACGGTCCCGTCGAGCCGCGCGAGCCGCACCGAGAAGAACGGCACGCGCGTCGGCAGGTAGCGGATGCCGAGCGAGATCGCCTCGCCGAGCGTCGCGCAGCTCATCAGCCCGAAGCCGATCAGTCCCGCTTTCGTCAGGCTGCTGCGCAGGCCGATCTCGATCGCGATCGACGGATCGTCCGTCGCGTCGAGCAGGTTGAACACGATCGCCGCCTGTTGCAGCGGCGTGATGCGCGCATCGGGCTGCGCGAGCCGGTCGCGCTCGACACCCGAGCCCGCGAGAATGCGGCCGCCGTCGATACCGCGCTCCTCGGCCAGCATCAGCATGAACAGCGCATACGCGGACGACACCGTCGCCTTGTTCAACTGGCGCGCGGCATCCGGGACGGACAGGGCCATGCGGAGGACTCCGGAGCGGTTTCGGCGGATTGTAGCGCCGCTGGCCCGCAATGACACCGGGGCGAGACTCTAGCCGCGCCGGCCGGCCAACGTGGCCCGAAATGACACCGCCATTGGCACCCGCGGCCCTCGCGGGCGGCCCGGTGCGCGCCTATGCTTGTCACATCGGCATAACGCCCCACTCTTTCCGCAGGAATCCGGTCGATGAGCCAACCCGCACGAACCGCCTTTCGCCACGACGCGGACAAGGTCGCGTACGTCCGCCGCGAGGTCAACGCCGCGAGCGACGCGATCCGCGCGCGCTTTCCGCTGCTCGACAACCAGAACCTCGTCGGCGCGACCGTGATGGCCGTGTCGGTGAGCGCGATGCTCGCGATCGCCTGGCTGTATGCGCGCGGGGCGATCGCGTGGTACGTCGCGCTGCCGCTCGCCGCGTTCGTCACGTCGCTGATCCACGAGCTCGAGCACGACCTGATCCACCTGATGTACTTCAAGAAGACGCCGTGGGCCTATCACCTGATGATGGCGCTGTGCTGGCTCACGCGACCCGGCACGATCAACCCGTGGACGCGGCGGCGCATGCACCTGCATCACCACAAGGTGTCGGGCGGCGAATCGGATCTCGAGGAATTCGGCATCACCAACGGCGAGCGCTGGGGCGTGAAGCGCCTGCTGATGATCGCCGACGGCATGCTCGCCGTCGTGCTGCGGCCGGCCGCGATGCGCCGCAAGGTCAAGCAGTACGTGGCCGCGCAGCCGGTGCAGGACCCGTCCGAACGCTTGCAGTTGCGCGTCGAACAGGTGTCGTCGTACATGCCGGTCGGTCACGTGTATTACGTGCTGTGGCATGCGTTCATCGTCTATCACGCCGGCCTGTTCGCGCTGCATGCGTTCGGCTACGCGGTGACAGTGCCAGCCATCGTCGCGCGCGTGATGAGCGTCGTCGATTTCCTGGCCGTGGTGTGGCTCGGGCCGAATTTCGTGCGCAGCTTCTGCATCAACTTCGTCAGCTCGAACATGCATTACTTCGGCGATATCGATTCACGCAACGTGATCCAGCAGACGCAGGTGCTCAACCCGTGGTGGATGCTGCCGTTCCAGCTGTTCTGCTTCAACTTCGGCAGCACGCATGCGATCCATCACTTCGTGGTGCGCGACCCGTTCTACATTCGCCAGCTGACCGCGCGCACTGCGCATGCGGCGCTGCGTGAAGTCGGCGTGCGCTTCAACGACGTCGGCACGTTCGCGCGTGCGAATCGCTGGGGCCCGTATCGACCGTCGCGCCGCGCTCGCCACGCGCAAGCCGACGCGTGATGTAAAACCGGCGCCGCGCCGGCTCAGCCGCCGATCGGCGGCATCGGCCCTTGCCCGCGGATCCACGACCAGTTCGCGAGCTCGGCCATTTCCTTGTCGCCGCGGCTGTCGCCGTACGCGAACAGCTGTTTCGGCGGCCGGTTGCCCCACCACCCGCGCAGCCGCACGACTTTCTGCGGCCCCCAGCAGTTTTCGCCGTCGAGCCGGCCGGCAAACGTGCCGCGCTCGAACGCGAGCCGCGTCGCGAGCACCGCATCGAAGCCGGCCGTCTTCGCCCACTTCTCCAGGTACAGCGACGGCGACGCGCTCACCAGCACGACTTCATGCCCGCGTGCCCGGTGCTCGCGAATGCGTTCGAGCATTTCCGGACGCACGAGGCCCGGCAGATAGGTGTCGACGAACGTACGCGCCTGCGCATCGAGCGCGTCCTCGCGCACGGGCCCGAACGCGAACGACGTGAACTTCGCTTTCGCATCGCCACGCGACAGCAGCCCGGCCTTCATCGCGACGATCCACGGCAGCGCACGGAGCCCAGCCCATGCGAAGCGCGGCGTGCCGACCGCATAGCGGACGAAATGGCGAAAGCTGTCGGTCGTCGTGATGGTGCCGTCGAAATCGAATGCGGCAACGATGCGGTCGGTCATGGAGAATCGGCGGGAAAGCAATGAGATGCCCGGGAAGATAGCAGACTCGCGCCGGTGCACGTGAAATGGCGTGACGCGGCGTGTCCCGCGCAGCGAATGCGCGCACCACGGCGCGCGCATCCGTGCCCTTCGCGCCGTTCGCTCAGCGCTGCGGCCGCGCCGCCAGCGCCGCCGGCAGCACGACGTTCATCAGGTGATCGACGCGCGACAGCAGATCGGTCACGCGCTCGTCGAGCCCGCGCAATTGCGCGGGTTGCATGCGGATCTGCTGCACCGCCTGCCCGACGATGTTGCGGCGGTCGAACAGCGTGCGCTCGATGCCCGCATCGTCCGGTGCGAGCACGACGTCCGACACCGCGCTCAGCGCCGCGAGCACGACCACGAGATTTTCTTCCGCATGGCGAACCTTCGCGGCGAGTTCCTCGGTGCGGCGCGGAAAGAAGCCGAGCGACTGCTTGAGCGCACCGAGCGCCGCCCGGTAGTCGACATGGCCCGCCGCCCCGCCGAACCAGCGTTCGAACATGCCGGCCTTGCGCGTCGCCTGCGCGAGCATGCCGGCCATCATGTCGGCCGCGCCGAGTTCGTTGAATTCGCGCGTGGTGGCCGCGACGGCTTCGACGAGGTTGCCTGCCGTCTCCAGCGCGCCGTCGCCGATCGTCGCGACCGTCGTGAGCTTCAGCGGCACCAGTTGCCGGATGTGCCGCTCGATGCGCGGCGCGTAGTCGGGATAGAGATTCGGGAAGCTGGCCTGCGCGGCGCGGAAGCATGCTTCGAGCTGCGGATGGTTCGACTCGCCGAACACCGCGCGGCCGACCGCCTCGGCCGGCGCGGTGCGCACGGGCCTGTCGGGCGCCGGCCCGAAGTCGAGCGCCTGCGGTGCCGGCCGCTCGGACGCGCGCGCGCCCGGCGTCGTCGCGGCCGCGGGCGGCGCGTCGAACGCAAGACGCCCGGGCGTGCGCTCGGGCGTCGTATCGAACTCGAGCCGCTTCGGCTCGTCGGACGGATTCGTCATCGCTGCTTCCTGCCCGGCGCGGCGGTGTCCCGCCGGCCGGACTGCCGCCAGTCAGACCGCGCCGCCGTACGCGCGCACGAAGTCGCCCAGGCCGCGGTTGTAGCCGGCGCCGACCGCCTTGAACATGAAGTGGCCGTCGCGGCGATAGAAGCTGCCCACCTGCACCGACGTCTCCATCGAGAAGTCTTCCTCGAGCGCGTACTTCGCGATCACCGCGCCCGACACCTCGTCGGCGATCTGGATGTAGCTGTTGCGCACCTGGCCGAAATTCTGGCGACGTGCTTCGGCCTGGTCGATCGTCACGACCACCGAGATTTCCTCGATATCCGCGGCGAGCTTCGTCACGTCGATGAAGATCACCTCGTCGTCGCCGCCGCCGCTGCCCGTGCGGTTGTCGCCGCTGTGCACGACACCCAGGCACTTCGACGCGGGCATCCCGCGCTTCGGGAAATCGTCGCCCGGCTGGATGAAGGTTTCCTTGCGCTCCATCGTGCGCACTTCGCTGTTGTAGAACACGAAATGCTGATCCGAGATCAGCTTCGGATTGCTCTGCGCGTCGTACTTGCACAGGAACACCGACACGTCGAGATCGAAATCCGTGCCCGTGTCCGTCGCGTTCGCGTCCCAACCGAGACCGATGCGGAATTTCTGCGTGCCGGGCGCTTCCTTCGACAGGTTGACGCGACCGCCTTTCGACAAATTGATCATCTGAACCTCTTCTGCTGGAACCGCCGTTGCGCCGGCGGCAATGCCGGGCCGCCCTGCGCGGCCCCCTCGTTGATGGTTTGCGTGCCGCGCGCGGCGCGTGCTTATTCGCCGGCCACCGCGGTGCGGTCTTCCTTGCGCTGCACGACGATCGACGACCACACGGCCGCGGCGATCATCGCCGCGCCGACCAGGCCCGTGATGACCTCCGGCACCTCGAACTTCACGCCGAGGAACATGATCGTTGCGAGCGCACCGATCGCCCAGAACGCGCCGTGCTCGAGATAGCGGTACTGCGCGAGCGTGCCCTTCTTCAGCAGCACGAGCGTCATCTCCCGGATATAGGCCGCGCCGACGCCGAGGCCGAGCGCGATCAGGAAGATGTTGTTCGACAGCGCGAATGCGCCGATCACGCCGTCGAAGCTGAACGACGAATCGAGCACCTCGAGATACATGAAACCCGCGACGCCTTCGCGCACCACGCGCGTGCCCGTTTCCTCGCCGCCGATCAGGTCGCCGATGCCGTGCGCGATCACGAAGCTGATCACGCCGAACGCGCCCGCCAGCAGGAAGGCGACCTGTTCCGCCGACGGCACGTAGAACGACGCGACGATCACGATCGCGAGCGTCAGCGCCACTTCCAGCGCGGTGATGCGGCCGAGATGGCGCATCGGGCCTTCGAGGAAGCCGATCCAGTGCTCGTCCTTCTCGGTGTCGAGCATGAACTTGAAGAACACCATCAGCAGGAACGCGCCGCCGAACGCCGACACCTGGTGATGCGCGGAAGTCAGGATCGCCGCGTACTTCTCCGGCGACTCGATCGCGAGCGTCAGCGCATCCCACATGCCGATGTGGCCGATCACCGCGACGATCAGCAGCGGGAACACGAGCCGCATGCCGAACACGGCGACCGGCAGGCCGAACACCATGAAGCGGTTGCGCCACTTCTCCGACCAGTTCTTGAGCACGGAGGCGTTGACGACCGCGTTGTCGAGCGACAACGAGATTTCGAGCACGCACAGGACCGCGACGATCAGCATGTCTTTCACGCCGCCGAGGAAATACGCGGCGACCAGTGCGAGCGCCGTGAGCGACAGCGGGATCTTGAAGTCTTTCAACATGATGTGGAGTTTCGAGTTTCGGGAAAAAATGACGTGCGGGCCGCGCTTACTTCGCGCGCACCCAGTCGCAGAATTCCTGCGTGATCAACTGTTCGTAGATCTGTTCGTCGCTGATGTCGAGCGATTCGAGATGCAGGAAGCCGACGTTCGGCATCTCTTCCGCGATTTCCGCGAGGAAGCCGAATTCGCTCGGGTCGCCGACGCCGACGAGCGACCAGTACAGCGGGTAGTGCTGCGACTCGGCCAGCAACTGGCGCACGCGCTTGCGATCGTTCTTCGGGTTCTGCCCGTCGGTGACGAACAGCACCCATGCGGGCAGATGGCCGTTGACCGGCGCGGAAGCCGCTGGTGCCGGCGTCTCGTCCGCGCCGCCGAACAGCCGGCTCAGGAAGCCGCGCTTCTCTTCGCGTTGCGGCGACGGCTGAGGCGCGCGGAAGAAGAAGTCGACGATGTCGTTCATCACCGGCGCGTACTGCGTGCCGCCCCATTTGTCGATCCGCGCTTCGAGCACGTGGTCGGAAATGTACGAGCCGTAGTTGTCCGGCGTCGCGGTCGGCAGCCGGTTGTAGCCTTCGGTGAAGGTCCACGTGTCGACTTCGCCGTTGTCGTCGAACTTCAGTGCGATGCCGAGGATCCGGTCGTGCGTCTCCTGGATCACGCCCGACTGGTAGAGCGGCTTCGCGGAGCCGGAGATGTCGAGCGCCGCGCCGACGCGCACGACGGGCGGCTTCAGGATCTGGCGTTTTTCGAGGACGATCGCGACCTTCGCCGCGCGTTTCTCAAGCGTAATCATGCGGTGTTCTCTCAGTTCTCTCAGTTGTGCTTCGGAGCGAATCGGGTGATCAGGTCCTGTTCGAGCTGGCGCAGGCGCGGCGCGTCCTGCTCGCGCTGGCGCTTGCCGTCGGCGATGATCTGCGTGATGTCGTCGAATGCGCCGAACAGCTGCTGCTGCGCGTATTCGAACGTGTCGGTCGAGATCACCGGGCGCTGGCCGAGCTTCGCGACTTCCTGCGCGTTCTGGCGGTTCAGGTCGGCCTGCGCGCGGATCGCCTCGTCGGCCGCGTCGTACGTCGCGTTCGCAAGCGCCGCTGCGCGCTTCGTGCTGAGCTGCTCGAGGTAGAGCGCGAACGCATTGGTCCACGCGGGGATCAGCACGGTCTTGATCGTCATGAACTTCGACGTCAGCGTGCGTTTCTGGTCCTGCTCCATGCGGATCTGCGGCGCGAGCTGCTTCGACATCAGCATCGCGCGGTCGAGGTCGTCGAGCTTGCTTTCGAGCGCGTCGACCTTGCGCTTCACGTCGAGCAGGCGCTGTGCGGCGAACGCGTCGTCCGCCGGCTGCTGGCCGGCCGCGAGATGCGCACGCAGCGTCGCGAGCGCCGTTTCGCCGTGCGCCTTCGACTGCGCGAGCTCCTGGTGCAGCGCGTAGTTGTCGTTGTACATCCGCTCGAGCTCGTCGATGCCGGCCTTCTGGCGCCGCGCATGGCTCTCGAGCTCGACGACGAGCGTGTCCATCCGCTTGCTCACCGATTCGTATTGCGACAGCAGCTTCTCCTTGGTCGAGCGAAACAGCCGCGTGACCTGCGTGAGCAGCCCGCCCTTGTCGGCGCCGCGCGGATCGAGCCCCTTCGCGGTCGCGATCAGTTCGTTGAGCTTGTCACCGAACTGGTCGGCATCCGACGCGCGGACGCTCGCGAGAATCTGCTGGGAAAAAGCGGCGATTCGCGTGCCCTGCGTCGCGCCGAGCTGGTCGATCTCGTCGACGGTGATCAGGCGGACATTCTCCGCCGGGCGCGCGGCCGGCACGGTGACGGCGGCGGCAGGCACGGCGACGGGTGACGAAGACGGGGTGGAAGGACGATCGCTGACCGCATCGGAGTTCTTGTCATCGAATAGCGGCTTCATGTGGCTACCACGTTTCCTTTTCTGCTTTCTGCTGCGTGTTGTCGTGCGCGCGTGGCGCGCATCCGCGATTGCCGCCGTGCTCTCTCACGGGCGGCAGACGGACAATAAATGGCCCGAGCGCCTTGCGTCAAGGGAAGGAATTCTTTCAATTTCCATTCATTTTGTAAGGTGGCGGACGGACGTCATGCAGGAGCGCCGCCACTCCTGCCGCGATGCGGGCTGGCCACGCGAGATTCGGACGCGCCGAAACTTACATGTCGGATCAATGCGAAAGAGAAATGAAACCGCCTGTTTGAGCGGGTTTCAGACGGCACGCACACGTGGCCAAGCCCCTCTTGGGCACCGATCGCGCATTACCGATCCCGCACGCGATTCATCCCGAGCCTGGGCAGGATGAACGGCACCGATCGGTCACGAATCGTAAAATCCCATCGTCCGTCGATGTCCACGAACGTCGCGCTGAAATGCCGGTCGTCGGCCCACGCGAGGTCGTCCAGATGGCACGACGCATACATCGCGCCGACCGTGCGCCGCGCGATTTCCTTCAATGGATCCTTCGACACGAGCGTGAACGTGACGGCCTCCTCGAACAGGCAGTCGTAGTCGGTGACGAGCAGATAAGCGGCCGGCGTCTCGAACTGGCGAAGCAGGACGTAACCGGAAACCGTGAGGCCGGAGCGCTCGCCGTTCACGAGCACGGCGGTACGCGACGGCCACGTTTCGTACGGACCGTCGTGCGTTTCGAGCGCGAAACGCTCGATCGGCTTCATCGCCGGGCCGGTTGGCCGAGATCGTGTGCCGGAAGCATCGGCGCGTCAGTTCGCGGCCTTGCGGTACAACGCGACATATCCCGCGAGAATCAGCAGCAGCGACCCGCTGATGCGGTTCAGCCACTTCTCGCCGGCCGCTTTCCACACGCGCACCGAGTGCACGCCGAGCAGCGCGTAGCCGGTCATCCCGGCGACGTCGATCGCGACGATCGTGGCTGCGAGGATCGCGTACTGCGGCGCGATCGCGTGCGACCGGTCGACGAACTGCGGCAGCAGCGCGGACATGAACAGGTAATACTTCGGGTTGCTCATTGCGACGAAAAAGCTCTTCAGGAACGCGGTCCGGCGATCGGGCATCGCCTGATCGACTGCCTGCGCGGCAGCACGACCGCCGGACGAGAGCAGCATCCGCACGCCGACATAGGCAAGCCACGCGGCACCGGCCAGCTTCAGCGTGACGAACGCCGTTTCCGATGCTTCGAGCAGCATCCCGAGACCGAACCCGACCAGCGCGACCAGCACGACATCGGCGGTAACGGCGCCGAGCATGCCGACCAGCGCGTGACGCAATCCGTACCGTGAGCCGTTGCTCATCGCGAGCAACACCGTCGGACCGGGCGTCGCGACGCCGACGGAGAGGATCAGGGCAAAAGCGAGCAAGGCGGACAACGACATGGCGTGGCGTTCCTTCTGAAGGGAGCTTGCGAACGGGATGGCGTCGCCGTCTTCGGCCGCGCGGGCCGCTGCCGGCGCGCGCGAATCATGACGACGCATTCGAACGACCGATGATCGCATGTTCGCCCCGGGGTCCGCTCGGCGGTTGCGTGGCGTCGATCCCAGCGTGGGACCGCTACGATCTCGGTGCGTGTTGTGCGACGGCGCTGTTCGGCGGGAAGACGACGTTCCGTGCGACCGTGCGCGATGTCACGAACAAGTCGTACTGGTCGTCGACGACCGGCGGGTACCTGACACAGGGCGAGCCGCGGTCGGTGTGGCTGTCGATGACGACGGATTTTTGACGATTGCGGAAGGGAGTGGCGGGCTGCCGCCAGAGTTTGCTATACTCTCGGTCTTCCGGAGAGATGGATGAGTGGTTTAAGTCGCACGCCTGGAAAGCGTGTATAGGTTAATCGCCTATCGGGGGTTCGAATCCCCCTCTCTCCGCCAGGATGTCAGCAAAAACGGGCCGCTCGGCCCGTTTTTCGTTTCTGCACGCCCCAGCGCCCGACAATCGTCGCTGCGCCGAGATGCCCGCCATCATGCGCTTCGCATCGACCTCCGCCTTCAGGCATCGGGCAAGCGGGTCAGCCATGCAGTTCAATACTGCGACTCATCGCTTCATCGTTTTTCTCGACGCGACGACAGCGCCATTCAATCCATCGTTCCGAACTCGATAACGATCGCGTTTCGGCATCGCCGACAAGGATGCCGACTCGTTTTTCATCCCGTGTCGACTGTCCGCCACTGCGCGAAAACCTGCGTGCGCAGTTCATGACCATGATGCAACCGAACATGGCGCATTCGCCCGCCATGAACGGAAATGCATTCGCCGGCCCGGGAATGATGATGGCCATGGGCTTTGCGAATCAGGTCATCGACACGGCGGTTTCGCCGGCACCCATCGCACATCGCCCCCCGAACCCCGCTCGCTAAAGATGTGTATTCTTCTGACGATATCCGAGGTTTCAGCTCCGCGAGTCAGATCCATGCGATTCAGTCCAGGGTTCGCCATGACGATTGTCGCTTCGACGATGCTGTCAGCTTGCGCAACGGCATTTTCGCCGCCGTCGATCACCACCACCGTCGCGGTGACCTCTCCCCCGCCGGCCGACAAGGCGCTGCGCGACGGCGGATCGTCTACCGACCTGTCGGTCATCGGTCAGCCTGCATCCCCGTTTCGCACGCTGCTTTCCGTTCGCGAGTGCGCTGCCGGCAAATGCGCGGCGGGAATCGCCATGCCGACGCTCGCGGTCACGGTTCAACGCGTGTCCGAAGGACAGGCGGCGATACGCTTCTCGGTCAGCGGAGAGATCGGCAGCAGCCAGACGCTGAAATCGCAAACCGGAAACGCCGCGTCGGAAGTGACGATGTCGATCCCGTCGAGCGCGACACCGATCAACGATCGCTTTGCCGTTGACCGGGTCGCGACGATCAAGGTCGGCGAGTTTCGCCACGTGGCGCTGCCGCATGGCATCCGTGCGTATGTGTGCGTCGCGATACCGAACGCCAAGGGGATGACGGACGGCAGCTGCGATTTCAGCCGGGTACAGACGACCAAGGGCGCCGAGCTCGGCATTTCCGCGCTCTGACCCGCCCGTCACGGCGCCGGCGCTGGCTGCCCAGGCACGCGAGCATGCCGAACGACACCCGCGTCACGGATGCCGGATGTAATCCACCAGCGCCCGCGTATAGTCATCCGGCTTTCGATCGAACAGACTCACGACGATCGCCACCGCGAACCCCGCCGGCACCCCGAACACCCCCGAACTGATCGACTCGATCCCGAACCACGTGCGCCCCGCGAATCCCGTCAGCTGCGTGAAGTACGGATAGGTCGACACGATGTAGTACACGCACACCGCGAGCCCGGTCACCATCCCGGCGATCGCACCGCGCGTCGTCGTGCGCTTCCAGAATACGCCGAGCACCAGCACCGGAAAGAAGCTCGAGGCCGCCAGCGAGAACGCGGCGCCGACGAGAAACAGGATCTTCCCCGTATTGAGCGACGCGACATACGACGCGAACAGGGCGACGCCGAGCAGCAGCACCTTCGAGATCGTCACGCGCCGCTGGCTCGATGCATCGGGCGCGACCATGCAGTAGTAGACGTCGTGCGACAGCGCGTTCGCGATCGTCAGCAGCAGCCCGTCCGCGGTCGACAGCGCCGCGGCAAGCGCACCGGCCGCGATCAGTCCCGACACGACGTACGGCAGCCCGGCAATTTCCGGCGCGGCCAGCACGACCATGTCCGGCTGCATCTGGATTTCCGACCAGTGCACGATGCCGTCGCGAATCACCTCGACGACGCTGATCAGGTCGGGCTCGAAGTGATGCCATTGCGTGACCCACGCCGGCAATTCGGCGAACGGCCGCCCGACGAGGTTCGCGAGGATCTCGTACTTGATCAGCACCGCGAGCACCGGCACGCTGAGGTAGAACAGCGCGATGAAGAACAGGGTCCACCCGACCGAGCGCCGCGCCGACGCGACCGACGTGGTCGTGTTGTAGCGCGTCAGGATGTGCGGCAGGCTCGCGGTACCGAGCGACAGGCACAGCAGCAGCGCGAGGAAATTCCGCTCGCGCGGCTTGCGCTCGTCATCGCTCGCGGCGGGAAACGGTTCGTGCATCGGCACGGGCGGCTCGGCACGGGCCAGCAGGTCGTCACGCGCCTGCGTCCACGCGACCCGCGCCGCCGCCGGATCGCGCGGAAAGTCCGCCAGCTCGCGCTCGCGCTGGCTGATCTCGCGCAGCGGTCCGTTGTGGCGCCGCAGGTCGGCCAACTGGTCGGCGAGATGCCGGCGTGCATCCGCATACGACGAAGGCAGCCGGTCGAGCCGCGTCTGGATGTCCGCGGCTTGTCGTCGATACGCGTTGCGCACCTGCTGTTCGTCGGACGCATCGCGCACCTGCGCCTCGCGCGCCGCGACGCGCTCCATCAGCTTGCCGTAGCTGAACTGCGGCACCGGGCCGAGCCCGTTCTTCATCGCGATCAGCGACACCGGAATCAGGATCGCGCTGATCAGGATGATGTACTGCGCGACCTGCGTCCAGGTGACCGCGCGCATCCCGCCGAGAAACGAGCACACGAGAATGCCCGCGAGCCCGCAGAAGATCCCGATCGCGAAATCGACGCCGATGAAGCGCGTCGCGATCAGGCCGATCCCCTGGATCTGCGCGACCAGGTACACGAACGAACACAGGATCGCCGCGCCGGCCGCGAGCGCACGCACGGCCGTGCTCGAAAAGCGTGTACCGAGAAAATCGGGAATCGTGTAGCGCGCGAGCTTGCGCACATACGGCGCAAGCAGGAACGCGACGAGGCAGAACCCGCCCGTCCAGCCCATCACGTACGCGAGCGCATCGTAGCCGGTCGTATAGAGCGAGCCGGCCAGGCCGATGAACGACGCGGCCGACAGCCAGTCGGCCGCCGTCGCCATCCCGTTGAACGCGGACGGCACGCGCCGCCCGGCCACGTAGTATTCGACGAGATCGGACGTGCGCGACAGCAACCCGATCACCGCGTACACCGCGATCGGCACGAACAGAAACACGTAGCCGATCCAGACGCCGGAGCCGGTGGCGCGCTCGATCCGCCACATCAGCAGCACGAATCCGAGAAACCCCAGCGTGTAGAGCGCATACGCGCGGATCAGTCGATGCGTCAGCATGAATCAGCGCCCGCCGTTCGGATGGCCGGTACGCGCCGCATGATCGTCGTACGCGCGGCGCAGCGTGCGGTCGGCGCGTTGCATCAGCCCGATGTACGCGACGATCAGCACGAGATACACGAGAATCGCGCCCTGCGCACCGACGTAGAACGGCAGGCTGAACCCGGCAAAGCGCACGCTCGCGAGCGCGGGCCCGAAGAACGGCACGATGAACGACACGGCGAAACCGATCGCCATCAGCACCGCGATCAGCGCGACATTGAAGCGCCAGTAGCGTGCGTGGGCACGCGCGAGCGGCTCGGGAACGGGCGGTGGCGCGGCAGGCGCGGATCGGGTCGGAACGGTCATGCCGTTATGTAACAAAAAGCCCCTGCGCGGGCAATCGGGATTGCCGCGCAGGGGCTCGTGCGCGTGATGCGCAACCGGTACGGTCAGCGCACTTCGGCGAGCTGCTCGAGGATGGCCGGGTTCTCGAGCGTGGACGTGTCCTGCGTGATCGCTTCGCCCTTGGCGAGCGAGCGCAGCAGGCGCCGCATGATCTTGCCCGA
>Ga0209566_100611_pt1 | contig 22201 bp, 21 predicted proteins | sample Araplavi_mTSA_r2_2_FD_184287 | JGI IMG/M metagenome (GOLD analysis project Ga0209566, IMG submission 184287) | Arabidopsis root microbial communities from North Carolina, USA - plate scrape CL_Cvi_mTSA_r2 (SPAdes) (version 2) | ecosystem: Host-associated > Plants > Roots > Endosphere | place...
CTATCCACCCGCCATGCCCGCTTCCGCGACGCGGGTGCCTGGGATAGCGGAACTCTAGTTCCGCTATTCGCCCCGGCGGGGCTTGGTTTCGCCCAATAGCGGAAATCTCCTTCCGCTATCCACCCGCCAAGCCCGCTTCCGCGACGCGGGTGACCGGGTTAGCGGAACTCTAGTTCCGCTATTCGCCCCGGCGGGGCTTGGTTTCGCCCAATAGCGGAAATCCCCTTCCGCTATCGCCCCGCCAAGCCCGCTTCCGCGACGCGGGTGACCGGGTTAGCGGAACTCTAGTTCCGCTATTCACCCCGGCGGGGCTTGGTTTCGCCCAATAGCGGAAATCTCCTTCCGCTATCGTCACGCCAAGCCCGCTTCCGCGACGCGGGTGACCGGATTAGCGGAACTCTAGTTCCGCTATTCGCCCCGGCGGGGCTTGGTTTCGCCCAATAGCGGAAATCCCCTTCCGCTATCACTTCGCCATGCCCGCTTCCGCGACGCGGGTGACTGGATGTCGCCTCGCCATGCCCGCTCTCGCACAGCGAAGCCTATATGAACCAAAAAACTCCCCCATCACGGGAGAGTCATTGCACAGCAACATTAATTCAGCCAGCCGTTCTTCTCTGCGATCGCAATCGCATCGATCCGGTTCTTGGCATCAAGCTTTTGCAAAATTTCCGATACGTAATTGCGGATCGTGCCGCTGGACAAAAACAACATCTTCGCCATTTCATTGGCCGATAGCCCCTGCGAAATGAGCTTCAAAATCTCCTGCTCCTTCGTCGTCAGCGGGTTTTCCGCGTCCCAGAACGTGAGCGCCAGCTCCGGGGACACCGCCCGCCCGCCGCCATGCACGTTGCGCAGCGCGGCGCTTAATTCTTCGATGGGCGCATCTTTGAGCAAGAAGCCTTGCACCCCTGCCTTCATCGCCCGCTGAAAATAACCGGAACGGGAAAATGTGGTCAAGATCACGACCTTGCAGCCTAAGCCGCTCTCTTTTATTTTTTCCGCGACATCAAGTCCCGTCAGCTTGGGCATCTCAATATCCAGGATGCAAAGATCCGGGGTTAGCTGCTGGATCAGCTCCAGCGCATGCTCCCCGTTCTCGGCTTGGCCAATGACATCGATGTCTCCTTCCAAATCGAGCAAGGCGCTAAGCGCTCCCCGCAGCATCCCCTGATCTTCAGCTATGATCACTCTCATGCTTCATTTCCCTCCCCGGCGCTTTCCGCAGAAACCGCCTTGTTTTCTTTTGGCTCAGAAGACTGATGCTTTATAATAATAGGAACTTGAATCGTCAGCTGCGTTCCTGCCTCAGTTCCCTTATGAAATGTCATCTTGCCGTCGATAAGCTCCAAACGCTCCTGCATGCCCAGCAAGCCGCGGCCCGAGGATGGAGCCGAAACTGCCCCAGCACAGCCTTTCCCATTATCTGCGATCGTCATCACCCAATACCCGGACTCCTCCCTCAAAGAGAAGGTGCAGCGAGTTGCGCCGCTATGCTTGATCACATTCGTTACAGCTTCCCGCAAACACATGCCCAAAATATTATGCACCATCGGCGGCGCCTGCAGCTTATCGAGATCTGCATGAACGTCAAAAGCAATCGATGCCGCTTGCAAAATCGCTTTGGATTGGGTGATTTCATCACGGATCGAGATCGCATTCATACCGGAGATGAGCTCCCGTACTTGTTTCAAAGCTGCGCGTGACGTCGCTTGAATATCTTTCACTTCCTGCACGGCGCGCTCCGGCGCTTTTAGAATCAGCCGCTCCGCCAGCTCGCTTTTCAGCGTAATTAATGAAAGGGTATGCCCCAGCGTGTCGTGGAGGTCGCGCGAGATGCGCTGCCGTTCCTCAATCATCGCCAAGCGGGCAATCTCATCATTAGCTAGCGTTAGCTTTTCGCGTAACTCATTCGCTTTTTGCCGGGATCGGATGCCGAAGGGCAGAAAGATCAACACGACAAGAGTCGGAAATATATACCATGAGTTTGAATCATAAAATTCAATGAAATTGATCCAAATAATCGTGGTCACATTTATCAGAAGCAATCCCACTGCGGTATAAAATAACCGGTTCTGCGCGATCATGGCGATCAACGGAATCGTGTAGAAGAACATGAAAACCAAATAGGGACTATACGTCAGGCTGAAACTTGTAATTAATAAAAACTGCGCCAGAATGTAGACAGCCCGCCGTTTGCCGTCTTTAAAGCCCAATACAACTAGCGCGATGAACGCCGCTAACAAAGTAAAGCCGATCCACTTTTGCGGATACGGCTTCGATATGATGCTGGTGAAAGGAAAGATTAAATAGAAGACCCAGAAAAACCAAAAGTTTTCAAAAGGTTTCTTTTTATTGCCTGGCACATTCTTCATTCGTTAGACCGCTTTCTGTTTTTTTAGAATATAGGTAGATAATACCATAAAAATGAGCAAATAGGCGGCTAGGATGCAGATGCCCGCCAGACTGAGCCCCCCACCGGCAATAATGTTCCACGCACCTTGACCAAAGCGGAAAGACGGCGAGAACGACGCGATCTGCTGCATGAGCTTTGGCATGATTTCGGTCGGGAACCACAGCCCGCCGAGTATCGAAATTCCCATGAACACAATCTGCGCAACGACCTGCGTGACCTCTACGCTTTTCAATGTGCCGATCAGCACGCCCAATGCCATAAAAGGCAGCGCACCTAGCCATATCCATACCCCGCACAACACCCATTGCAGAAGGGATAGCTCCACCCCTTTGATCACGCCTCCGATGAGAAACATGACGACAATCGTCACCAAATTCACGATCGATTGTGAAACAATTTTGGACAACACATAAGCGCTGGAGGGCAGCGGCGTAATCTCGATCATGCGAATCCAGCCTTGCGACCGTTCCTGGGCAAACCGGATGCTCAGCGTATTGACACAAGCGCCAATAACACCGAATACGGTCATGGACATCAGATAGTACGCTTTCCAGTCGACGCCGCCGACTTGTGTGTGATCTCCGACCGTTGAAGTGAATATGAAATAGAAAATAGCCGGCATGATGATTGAAAATACGAAGAAACGCCTATTGCGAAACGTTCGCAATAATTCCGCCTTACACTGAGCGATCATTGCTCTCATCTTTCCACACATCCCTCTTTCTTTATTGTTGAACCAAAAATTGGAAGGCATCCTCAAGTCCGCCTGCATCAATTTCGATATCTTTCATGTCCAGCTGCTTTTGCACCAATGCGAAAATCACTTGGTCGGTATCCGCACTGATGATTTTCACCTTTCTGCCGCTCCACGTCACACTCGTTATCATCGGAATGTCTTCCAGCATCGCAGGGGTTAAATCGGGGCCAGCGGTGAACTGGATCGTTTTTTGATGCGTCGATGCTTTGATGGCTGCCGGTGTACCGTCTGCGATCAATTTGCCTTTATTGATGACGACAATGCGGTCGGCGATGCTGTCAGCCTCTTCCAAGTAATGAGTCGTCAAAATAATCGTGCGGCCGCTTGCCGCCATTCCTCTCACCGTTTCCCAAAAATGCTGCCGCGCCGTAATATCCATACCAACGGTCGGTTCATCGAGAAACAGCACGGACGGATCGCCGGCCAGCGCCAGAGCGAAGCCGAGCCTGCGCTTCTGACCGCCTGACAGCGAGGAAGCGCGCTTATGTTTCTCCGCGTCCAACCCTGACGCGTGCAGCAGCTTCGCAAGGTCGAGCGGCTTGGAGTAGTAATGGCGGAACAAATCGATCGTTTCCAGCACCGTCAAGCCTTCGATAACATTCACGTCCTGCAGCATAGCGCCCATCCGGTCCCGGACGTGGCGGTCCTGCGGCTTGCCGCCGAGAAGTTGAATCGTGCCTTGCGTCGGCTGCAGCAGTCCGAGCGTCATGGAAACCGTGGTTGTTTTACCGGCCCCATTGGGACCCAGCAAGGCCACGACACTGCCTTCTTCAATCGCTAAAGAGACGTCATCCACAGCCCGTTTCCCTTTAAAATCTTTGCTTACGTGAACCAGCTCAATGATCGGCTTCAACAGCTCCACCTCATAACGTATTTGATACTTGTATGTTACCAAAATGCCAATGATTGGGTAATTCACGACTATCACCGCTTTCGAATGACAAATGTCATATCCGATTAATTCCAGTCGAAGTGGAGAATAGTAAGGAGGCATGTTGAAAGCGAGGGAGATCAGCAGCATGTTCAAGCAATTATTCGGCAGGAGTTCGCCATCGAGGTCATACACAAACAAATCCAATCCGACTGCTGCAGAACTGTCAGTCCAGCACCTCTACCCACTTGTTCAAGATAATTTGGAAGCCATCAAGCAAGCGCTGCATCATGCCAGCGACCTGGTCATCCGGTCGTTCTCCGTTGGCCCGAGCCAAACACCGTGTGCAACCGCCAGTATCGACGGTCTAGTCGATACGGCGCAAATCAACGAGCAGCTGCTGAAGCCGATGATGCATTCCTTTGATTATTTGATTTCCAGCGCAGAAGAAATGTGCTCTGTTCTGGAAGAGCAAGTGCTTTCGACGTACCAGGTGAAACGTATTGCTACTTTAGATGACGCGATTTATAACATCCTTTCGGGAAATACCGTATTGTTCATCGATGAAAGTACAGATGCGATTGCCGTAACGACGATCGGCTGGAAATCACGTGCCATCGAAGAGCCGCAGACGGAGTCCATTATTCGCGGGCCGCGAGCCGGATTCACCGAAGATTTGCGCACGAACACGGCGATGCTCCGGAGAAGACTCAAAGAACCCAATCTCGTTTTGGATGATTACCAAATAGGCCGCAGAGGCAAGCGTGATGTCGTTATTGCCTACATCGTCGGCATTGTGCATCCCAATCTTGTGAAGGAAATTACCAAACGGGTTCTATCCATCGATATAGATGATATCGAAGGCTCAGGTTTTCTGGAGCATTGGATCGCCGACAGCTTTCTCAGTCCGTTTCCACTCATCTTGAATACGGAACGGCCTGACAGGGTATCCGGCTCGCTGCTGCAAGGTCGCGTTGCCATTCTTGTCGATGGCGACCCTTTTGCGTTGATCTTACCGATTACTTTTTCTTCCAGTTTGCAATCCCCCGAAGACTATTATCAACATTGGATGATTTCAACCCTGACCCGTCTCCTGAGGCTGGGAGCCGCTTTTATCGCAACTTTTTTACCTGCATTGTATATCGCTTTACTGGAGTATCATCACGGCATGATCCCGTCCAAGCTGGCTTTCTCGATCGCTGGCGCAAGGGAGGGCGTTCCCTTCCCGGCGGTGATCGAAGCGTTCGCCATGGAGATTACGCTGGAGCTGCTGCGGGAGGCCGGACTCCGTCTGCCGAAACCTATCGGTCAAACGATCGGCATCGTCGGCGGGCTGGTGATCGGCGAAGCGGCTGTAGCCGCAGGCATGGTCAGCCCGGTTATGGTTATCGTCGTAGCGATTACAGCGATATCTTCCTTTGCCCTGCCCTCTTACTCGTTCGCCATCTCTTTGCGGATGATGCGCTTCGGCATTATGCTGGCAGCTGCATTTTTCGGGCTTTTCGGGATCATCCTGGCGTACATTATGATCAATGTCCATATCGTCAATCTGATGTGCTGCGGCATCCCGTACTCAACACCGTTTGCCCCGCTGCTCAAGCAGGAATGGAAAGATCTCGTCTTGCGCGCTCCCACTATTTTCTTAAAAAAACGACCGAAAATGGTGAAGCCGCAAAACACAGACAGAATGAAAAAGGAAAACGATCCGTCATGAAATATTTTGAATATGGAGACCCCAAAGTTAGTGCCCTTGACATATGTGTGACCGTGGCTTCCATGATTATTGGCGTCGGCGTGCTGAATTTGCCTCGCGAACTCGCCAAAGTGACCAAATCCTCCGACGGCTGGATTTCAATCCTCATCGCTGGTCTCCTAGCCATGATCGCAGCATTTCTGCTCGCAAAAATTGCTGTGCACTTCAGCAAACAAGGCTATTTTGCGTATACGGCGGCTGCCGTCACCAAGCCTGTAGCTTATGTGATTACATTGTTGCTTTCCTTTTATTTCCTTTCCTATTGTTCCTATGAAATTCGAGCGATTGCCAACATTTCCAAACAATATCTGTTCGAGCGTACGCCCGTTGAAGTGATTGCCTTAGGCTTCTTTTTAGTCGTCATTTATGCTGTCTCAGGCAGCCGGGCGGGGATTATTCGGCTCAATCTGTTAACCATCCCGTTTATTTTTGGAATTACGTTTGTCGTCTTATCGTTCAGTTTAACGAAACTGTCTGTTGTCGATTTGAAACCTTGCTTTATTTCCAGTATCACTGAGTTGGCCTCAGGGGTTAAAGCCAGCATATTTTCTTTGCTTGGTTTTGAAGTCGTGCTGCTATATATTACCATGATGCATAAGCCGCAGCTTGCGCCCAAGGCCGCTGCAATAGGTGTTGCACTTCCGATCATTATGTCCTTGGCTATTTATATCGTATGCGTTGGCGTATTTTCCGAATTTGCCTTACAGGAAGTATCCAACCCGGCCGTAGAGCTGGCCAAAGAAATGCAAATCCCTGGGGAATTTTTTGAGCGATTTGAATCCATCTTCTTTACCATATGGATCGTAACTGTTTATACGACGACGATTATGGCTTTTGATTGCTGTATCTACACCCTCAGGTCCATGTTCAAAAAGATCAAGCATATGCCGGCGATCTATATGTTAAGCCCGATCATCTTTTGGCTCAGTATGTTTCCCCGCGATGTCAACAGTTTCGCTAAAATGGGCGATTACATCAGTTATTTAGGCGTTGGGATTGCGGTGATCACACCGATGATTATTTATTTGTTCGCTAAAATTCGCGGGGTGAAAAGTGATGCGCTGTAGCTTTATAATCCGGACTTTGGGCATCCTGAGCTGCTTGCTGCTGACCACAAGCTGCTGGGACCGCGTAGAAATTGACCAGCGCGGATTTGTCGTCGGCGTGGCGATTGATTCGGATGAGCAGAACAAATCTAATCAAAAAGGCACCTATCAATTCGTAGTTCCTGCCGGATTGAAACAGAACAGCGGTGGCGCCAGCGACACTTCGCAAAAGGCTTATTTTAATTTATCAAGCTCGGAGCAATCGATGTCTTCATTAGCAGGTAAAGTTGCCAACCTAACGAGCCGCTCCCCCTACTTTGAGCATTTAAAATTAGTCATCATTTCAAATGAAGTCGCGCAGAACGGATCACGAATCGCAGATATCCTCGATTTCTTCTTGCGGAATAACGAAATGCGCCGAGGGGTGCAAATCCTTATTTCCGACGGCAAGGCAGCGGACATGCTGCAGATTCGCGCCAACAATGAACCTATGCCGGTGGATTACATTAACTCGATCGCCAAAAACAACATGAAAACGAATTTTATGCTTCCACAGTCGCGCATTGGAGACGTTCATGAGTATCTCGTCAAACCTTGGAGTTTCGCCATCCAGAAGATTAAATCCGAAGAGGGTGGCATCACCCTGCAGGGAGCGGCTATTTTCGACGGAAATTCCAAAAATTTGATCGGGTTTCTTTCCGGGCAGGAAACGCAGGGCTTGAACTTTATTACCGGAGATATCAAAGGAGGTATCGTTGAAGCAAAGATTGACGGAAGTTCGATTGATTATTTGATCAAGCAATATAAACGGAAAATTACTTTGGAAAATACCGACCCGAGTCATTTGAAATTTCATATCCAGCTGCTTTCCGAAGGAACGCTTGACAAATCCAAAGCGAATCTCGATCCGACTGATGCCTCGACAAGCAGTGAAATTGAAAAAAAGTTCGAAAAAGAAATGGTTGACGCTGCCAAAAAAGCTGTAAAAAAGCTGCAGCAATCGTATAAGAAAGATGCGATGGGTCTGGGTGCCTATTTGTATCAGGATCATTATCAAATATGGAAAAAAGTTCAAGATAACTGGGAGCAAGGTCAACATATATTTTCACAAGTGGAGATCGAGATTGCGGCTTCCGCCATTCTTCGCAGAATCGGCAACATTAATGAAATATCGAAGGCGAAGGAGTAACACGCTATGTTGAGTCGCATTTTCGGAACCTTCCCTCCAGGCATGGTGATTATTTGCACCCTACTTTCCTTCCTGATCCCATTTCTGATCAATACCATTAACGCAAAGCTTCACAAGTACGGCGACCCGCCCTGGAAAGCTGCTGGCAAGCAAGAAGACGAAACTGATCCATCGTCTAGCGGCCGGCGGTAGCTGCTGGCAAGCATCAAGAAGAGACAATCCGCCTTCTGACTGCAGCAGTTGCATGACGGCGATCCCTCTTGGAATGCTGTAGACTAAGCTTGAGGATGGAACTAATCCGCCATCAGGCAGCAGCACCCTCATGGAAAAGGCTGCTTGCACGAGAGTCGGTACCCACGGCGCAAGGCATGAAGATTAGGGGACAGGCTGTTGGGCTCGGTGGGGAGGGCTAGACATCCCAATAATCTGTAGTCCGGATTTACCGGCTTGCAGATGCATTTTCCGCGCTAAATCGTTCAAATCAGCCCTGTAGGTAGGCATAATCGGACTGCAGCCGCTCACATGCCCTTCACCACAGCTGGGCAAAACCTGACTACAGCGTCCCGCCGACGTAAGCAGCTCCAAACAAAAATAAAGACTGCTGAATCAGCCAGCAGTCTCACTTTCCGAACCGGATCCGGATGGCAAAAGCCATTACATCCTCGTTCTATAAAAAATGTTCCCTCGGCGAATTTCAAATTGAATTTCTCCGCTCTTATCCGTGCGGAACACCTTGACCCCGGACTGGTCAAGCCGCTGCACAACATCCGGCGAGGGATGCCCATAGCTGTTTACAGCGCCGACCGAAATCACGGCATAAGACGGCCGCCAATAATCGAGCCAAGCTTGGGTCGTTGAGGTTTTACTGCCGTGGTGCGCGACTTTCAACACATCCACAGGCGCATGAACGCTGCTCCCTGATTGATCAGCCTTAATCAACTGTTCAAGCACAGCGCCTTCCGTCCCTTTCTCGATATCACCTGTAAACAACCAGCGCGTCCCCATCATGTCCAAAATAAACACAACCGACTGCCCGTTTTGCTCTGCAGCGATCTCCACCTGGTTATCCTGCTCTTGAGACGGATACAACACTTGCAGCTTCGTCGCCGAATCAATGGCGATCCAACCGCTCGACTTGGCGGCCAGCAGCGGCACGTTACGATCAAGCGCCGTACGGAACAACTGTTCCAAGCTCGCCCCAGGCTTATATGTACCGTTGAACAGGAACTGTTTCACGGGAATTTGCTCCAGCACCGCCTGCAAGCCACCGCTATGGTCGGCATCGCCGTGCGTCAGCACGAGCAGGTCGAGGTGATGTATGCCTCTTTTTTTGAGCAGCGGTACAAGCAGTTTACGGCCTACTTCATACGGACCCTTACGCAGCTTCCATTCCTCTCCTTTTTTGAAAAAGTTCAACGTCCCACCGCCATCAATGAGGATCTGTTTGCCATGCGGCGTGCGGATGAGAATACTGTCGCCCTGGCCGACATCGATAAACTGCACATGACCGGAACGGTCCAACTGATAAGGCGAGTAGCCGATCCAAAGCAAGACCAGCAAACTGCACATACTAAAAATAAGACCTATTCGCGAATAACCCTGCCATTTGCTCATCGATGCGTTCAAGATCGGCGGAAGATCCGAATGTTTAAGCTGCCGCCTGTAATGCAGCAATCCATCCAAGATAACGATGAGCATATAAAACAACGCCATCCAAGCAAAACTCGGTGTCGGCCATACCGTGCGGAACATCCGCAGCAGCTGCAGCAAATCCGTCAACCAGAACACAGCTTCATTAAGCGCCGACACGAGCCACCCCAAGCATTTGCCTGCGGGCAAAAAAATCAGTCCGGCTGTCAAAGCGAGCAGCCCCGCTGGAAATACCACCATACTGATCACTGGAACCAGTACGGCGTTCGCCAACCATGACAACAAGGAAAACTGATTAAAATAATAGATGGAGACTGGAAAGGATATCAATTGGGAAACAAGCGTGATCGAAATCGTATTCATAAGCCAAGGCTGCGCAATATAATCCTCCAGCAGCCGGTTCACCCGCTGCACACCGAGAATAAGTCCTAATGTGACTAAAAAAGAGAGCTGAAAGCTGACATCCAAGATGTAATACGGATTCCACAGCAGCATCAGCCACGCGACGATCGCCATGATATGAAGCACATCTTTCAGCAGCCCCCGCCTCGCTGCATAGAGGGCGACCATGGCCATCAAACCTGCACGCACAATTGAAGGCGAAGCGCCGGTCAACAATATGTAGAAGGGCAACAGCAGCATCGAAACCAGGAGATAGGTTTCTTTGGCCAGCTTCTTCCGGCGCATCATCCAGATGCAGACCCCGAGGAAAACGGACACATTCAGCCCGGATATGGCTAAAATATGCGTCAGCCCCAGCTCGGAGAATTGCTGGAAGCGCTCCGGATCGAGATCGTCCTGCTCGCCGATCAGCATGCCCTTCATAAATCCCGCGTGTTCGTCCGGGAATATCAAATCCATGCGCCTGCTGAGTGCCTCGCGCAGCCCGTCGTTCCAGCGCAGCAGCTGAACGACGCTCAGGCGCAGCGCCGCAGGCTCAACCTGCGCCTGCTCCACCCCTTTGACAGCCAGCTGCCAATGGGTGTCGTGCAGGCGCAAATAACGGCGGTAATCGAAGCCGCCGTAGTTGCGGGCCTGGGACGGGCTGCGCAGCGTCCCAGATAGCGTGACGGCGTCGCCCCGGCGCCAGCCCGCCGCCACAGCCTGCTGCTCCTGCTTCAGCAGACGCAGCGACACCTGCACGCTTTCCCCGCCGAGCGGGAAAGCGGACTCCCCCGGGAAGCGGATAGACGCCGCTTCCACTTGAAAGCTGGCCCTGTCGCCGTCGACAGCGACAGGGCTGGACAGACGGCCGCTCAGCACGACTTCGCTGCCGTCAAGCGCACGCTGCTGCCCATGAGGCAGCAGCGCCGAAACATTGCGCTGGTCGTTCCACGCGTAGTAGCCGAAGGCTACCCCGACCAGCAGCAGCGCCCCGACCGGCAGGCGGCCTGGCAGCCGGAGCGCATACATGACGATGATCGCGCCTAGCAGGATTGCGCTCATCGTCAAGGACAACCAGGGCAGCTTCAGATTCAGCGCCAGCGCATAGCCAGTTATCCACAGACAGCATCCTAGAACAACTGGACGTTTGATTAGAGCCTCCACATTCAATCCCCTCCTTTGCTGGTGCAAACACCAAAAAACCTCTCTTTACGGCAACCACCCGAAAGCAGGTTCGGCTTGGCCATAAAAAGAGGTTCTTCCTCATCATTTCAATCATTAATTGATCACTTCTGTTATCGTTCCTGCCGGAGGCTCATAGCTTTCCATGCGGCGGAAGGCAATTCCCCTTGCGAGCATCAGCTGGCCGACCTTCTCTTGATCTTTGGGATAGCTGCGATGAAACACGATCTCCGTCACACCGCTGTTAGCCAGCATGTTCGCACAGGTCCAGCACGGCTGATCGGTGACATACACGGTGGAACCTTCACGATCTTCGCGGTCTGTAAAAAGCAGCAAATTCTGCTCCGCATGGATCGTGCGTATGCAGCGATGCTTACGAATAACTTCTTCTTTGCCGTCAACAACCTTCAATTCGACCTCTTCCACAAGCATGCAGCCGGCTTCGCTGCAGTCAGGCACGCCCATCGGCGCTCCGTTATACGCAGTCCCCAACAGCTTCTTGCCTTGAACCAACACAGCCCCGACGTGTCTGCGATTGCATTGCGACCGCGTGGAAGCCATGTACGCGATATCCATGAAATAGGTGTCCCAATTTTTACGAGTGCTCATAACGCTCCACAGCTCCTTCCAGGCTTATCTGTCTGTTCATCTCCTCTCTTATTCTCTCACAATTTCTAGCAAAACAAAATAGAACTACGAAGCAGCCACATATACGAGCGGCTTTAGCTTCTCCAGCATTTTCGCGCCAATGCCTTTGACTTCCAACAAATCTTCTTCACGCTTAAACTTGCCTTTCTGCGTGCGATGCTCAACAATCGCCTGTGCCTTGCTTGGGCCGATTCCCGGCAATGCATCAAGCTGTTCTACGGTTGCAGTATTCAGGTCCAGACGGGAGTCGGGTTTCGCAGCGCTGATATTCGCTTTCGGTGCAGTTATCTGTTGCTCCGCAGATGACGGAGCGACTGAGGGAGCGATCACCGGCAAACTAACTGCCGGATTGGAGGGCTGCGTGACGGCCGGCATTTTTTCGGTTGCCACTGGAGGTTGTACGCTGGGAGCAGGTGCTGCAGGATTCTCTTTCTTGGGACTCGTTGTGGCAGCTTGCGGCTTATCCTGCCCGTCGATCAATTGCTGCATGGAACTGTTTACAGGCTGGAACTCCGTCTGCAACCATGCACGGCCGCCTAATGCAAATTGCCAAAGCACATACCCGAATAGGCAAGAGAGCACAGCGCCGAGTAAGTACCATCGCCCCTTTTTTAGGAATAGACTCACGAATTCTCTCCTTTCATAGCATCAAAATTCATAAACGTGCATATACATAAAAAAGCTTCAGCTTGGAAAATCATGAAAACCCAGTTCAAACCAATTCCATATGAACAACGCGGGTAATTGAACTTTTTGGGAGGGATTACTTGATGATAGCAGGATTCATAGGTACTGGGAGTATGGGAAGTATTCTCATTGAGGCATTCATTCATTCAGGTGCATTCAATCCGGAGCAGATTATCGCCAGCAATCGGACGATCAGCAAAGTAGAGCTTTTGGCCCAAACCTATGCAGGGCTGCAAGTTGCCCGATCCAATAGAGAAGTCGTCACGCAGAGCGATATCATTTTTATTTGTGTGAAGCCGGGAGAATTTAAGAAGGTTATTGATGAGATTAAAGAGGACGTGCTTCCCTCGCAGATGGTGATCTCCATTACGAGTCCGGTATTAATCCAGCATTTGGAGAGCACACTGCCAGCGAAAATCAGCAAAATTATTCCGAGCATCACAAATTATGTGTTGAGCGGGGCTACGCTGTGTATTCACGGCAACCGCATGCAGCCTGAGGATCAGGAATGGCTGGAAAATCTGCTCGCTCACATTTCATCGCCGATTCGTGTTTCAGAAAATTACACACGCATTTCATCGGATTTATCCAGTTGCGGGCCTGCTTTTCTCGCTAATTTCTTACAATCGTTTATTAATGCCGCAGTGGAAGAAACTGGGATATCCAGAGAAGAAGCAACGCTTCTCGCCAGTGAGATGACGCTCGGTACCGGCAAGCTGCTCACGACAGGCGGGTTCGATCCGTCTACCCTGCAAAAGCGTGTCTCTGTGCCAGGAGGCATTACTGCTGAAGGATTGCGCATCATGGATCATGAGCTTAAGGGGATGTTTCAGCAAGTCGTGCGTGCGACACACGCGAAATACGCAGAAGACCTTGAGAAGGCCGAACAGCTTCTGAGTACAAAGCAGCAGCCTTCCCAAGAACCTAACTAACGCATTAACCTACTACGATATTAACGAGTTTGCCTTTAACAACAATCAACTTGCGAACGGCCTTTCCGGCGGTCGCTTCTTTTACTTTGTCGAGATTCAGCGCCATCTCTTGCATAGCAGCTTCTTCCATATCTTTGGAGATCAAAGCGCGCTCGACAATTTTGCCATTGACTTGAACGACAATTTCAACTTCATTGTCAACTGTCCAAGCCTCATCGTATGCCGGCCATGGCTCGTAAGTGATTGAAGCCGTGCCGCCCATTTTCTCCCACAATTCTTCGGCGATATGCGGTGCGATCGGGGACAGCATTTGCACGAAGTTTTTCATTGCTTCCAGCGGCAGACGCTCGGTCTTGTAGGCTTCGTTGACGAAAATCATCATTTGGCTGATCGCCGTATTAAACCGCAGACCTTCGAGATCATCGGTAATTTTTTTGATCGAACGGTGCCATGTGCGCTTGAACGATTCGCTGCCAAGCGTTTCTTCTGCGCTGATCTTGCTGCTTAACTGGCCATTGTCATCCACAAACAAGCGCCATACGCGTCCCAGGTAGCGGTAAATGCCGTCTACGCCGGTAGTGTTCCAAGGCTTCGTCGCTTCCAGCGGTCCCATGAACATCTCGTACACCCGCAGCGTATCCGCACCTTGTGCGCCTACGATGTCGTCCGGATTGACGACGTTGCCGCGAGATTTGCTCATTTTCTCCATATTCTCGCCGAGAATCATACCTTGGTTGACGAGCTTGTGGAACGGCTCCTTCGTATGAACGACGCCAAGATCGTACAGCACTTTATGCCAGAAGCGCGCATACAGCAAGTGAAGGACGGCATGCTCGGCTCCGCCGATGTACAAGTCAACCGGCAGCCATTGCTGCTGCAGATCATGCGAGCAAAGCGCCTTGTCATTCTTCGGATCGATGAAACGCAGGTAGTACCAGCAGCTTCCAGCCCATTGCGGCATCGTGTTCGTTTCGCGGCGCGCCTTCATACCGGTCTCAGGATCAACCGTGTTCACCCAGTCAGCTACGTTCGCCAGCGGTGACTCTCCAGTGCCGGATGGCTTGATCTCATCGACTTGCGGGAGCAGCAATGGCAGCTGGTCTTCAGATACAGGTTTCATCGTGCCGTCTTCCAGATGAAGAATCGGAATCGGCTCGCCCCAGTAGCGCTGACGGCTGAACAGCCAGTCGCGCAGGCGGTACGTGACTTTGCCGCGGCCTTTACCGTTCTGCTCGAGCCATTCGATCATGCGGCTGATCGCCTGTTCGTTGTTCAGGCCGTTCAGCAGCTCGGAATTCACATGCGCGCCATCTCCGGTGTACGGTTCTTGCTGCACATCCGTGCCGCCTTGAACGACTTCAATGATTGGCAGCTCGAATTGCTTGGCGAATTCCCAGTCACGCTGATCGTGACCCGGAACAGCCATGATCGCACCTGTGCCATATCCGCCAAGGACGTAGTCGGCGATCCAGATCGGAACCTTCGCGCCGTTCACTGGATTGATCGCATAAGCGCCGGTGAACACGCCCGTTTTGTCTTTTGCCAGATCGGTACGCTCCAGGTCGCTCTTGCGCGCAGCTTTCTCCTGGTACGCTTGAACAGCTGCTTTCTGCGCATCTGTCGTAATCAGGGCAACAAGCTCATGCTCAGGTGCCAGCACGCTGTAGGAAGCCCCGAACAACGTATCCGGACGCGTTGTAAAGACAGTCAACGTTTGACCCGGGTGGCCGTCTATGGCAAACTGCACCTCAGCGCCCTTCGATTTACCGATCCAGTTGCGCTGCATATCCTTGATGCTCTCCGACCAGTCAAGCTCTTCCAGATCCTCCAGCAGACGTTCCGCATACTCAGTGATCTTAAGAATCCATTGACGCATCGGCTTACGGATAACCGGATGGCCGCCACGCTCGCTGAGGCCGTCGATGACTTCTTCATTCGCCAGTACCGTGCCGAGAGCCGGACACCAGTTGACAGGCACTTCATCCACATAAGCAAGGCCCTTCTTGTACAATTGGATAAAAATCCATTGCGTCCACTTATAATACTCCGGATCCGTCGTGCTGATCTCACGATCCCAGTCATAGGAGAAGCCGAGCGACTTGATTTGACGTCGGAATGTATCGATATTCTTGTTCGTAAACTCACGCGGGTCGTTCCCTGTATCCAGCGCATATTGCTCAGCCGGCAGACCGAACGCATCCCAACCCATCGGGTGCAGGACATTAAACCCTCTCATCCGTTTAAAACGGGAAACGATATCCGTGGCCGTGTAGCCCTCCGGATGTCCGACGTGCAGACCTGCCCCGGACGGGTACGGGAACATATCAAGCGCATAAAACTTCGGTTTATCCGAATTTTCCAGCACCTTAAATGTTTTGTTTGCATCCCAATACTTCTGCCATTTCGGCTCGATCGCTTGCGGGTTGTAACCCACCTGCTCTCTCGTTTCTTTGACTTCCTGTGTCATATGCCAAATCCTCCCTAACGCTTAACAATGTGCTTAAAATATCAAAAAAACCCCTCATCCCCAGCGGATATCGCTAGGGACGAGAGGTTGATTTCCCGTGGTACCACCCTAGTTAACACACGGCATGCTTCGCCAGTGTTCACTCTGCCCCTTAACGCGGGTGAGACGATCCGGCTAGCGCCACAACTATTCGCGGCGTTCACCTTCTAGCTCGGAGGCGAGTTCACTTACGCTAACTTGCCGGCTTTCACCACATTCCCGGCTCTCTGTAAAAGCTGCGTTAAGTTACTATTCCTCTTCAAGGCTTTAACATCTAATTAGCTATGATTATATGTAAAATAATGCCGTGATGTCAAGCCGGAAGCCGTTTTCTCCACAGCCTATTTCCTCGCAATGAAAAATGCACGCTCGGTCTGAGTCGTCGGTGACGCCCAGGTGAAATCGGCAGTCATCTGCACCTCTGCAAAACCGGCTGTACGAAGCTGATCTTCCAGCCAGCGGAGCGGATAAGCCCTCTGCACATGCGTCTCGTCAATCCGCCGGAAAAGGCCTGACGGGCCTTCCTGGGCAAAAATCGTCAGCTCGTGCTCGATCTGCACCCGGTCCTCATCCAGCTCGCTCGTCCATATATAAGCGACATCGTCTTCATTCAAGAAGAATGGCTGGGCATCGGCATATGCGAACAGCTGCTCCGGTGTGTGCACGTCGAACAAGAAGAGGCCGCCCGGTTTCAAGCCTGCATACGTCTGCCGGAACGTCTGAATGACATCTTCTTCTTCCAGCAAATAGTTGATACAGTCACAAAATGAAATCGCTGCGTCGACCTGCTCCTCCAGCTCCCACTCCCGCAAATCTTGCTGGATCCAGCGGATCGCGCCTGATTTCATCGGGGCGCTGTGCGCTTCAGCCTTTTGCGCTGCGACAGCCAGCATGTCCTCGGACAAGTCAATGCCGGTCACCCGATAGCCCTCGGCCGCAAGTGGAATCGCGATCGTGCCTGTCCCGCATCCCAGGTCAGCCACTGTCACCGGCTGCAAAGCGTACCGTTGGAAGCATTCTCGGGTGAACCGCAGCCAATCGCCATACGGCATACTTTCCATCAGGCGGTCATACGAATACGCAAACCGTTCGTAACTCATGTTAGACCTGGGTCTCCTCTTGTTTCAGATACGTCCAATTTTCCTTCTGATAAATGAGCCCTTCCTTCATCAGCTTGCCGAGCGCCCGCTTGAACGCCGACTTGCTCATGCCGAAGCGCTCGCTGATAATGTCGGCAGCCGTCTGATCCGAGAACGGCATCGCGCCGTTCGGCCGCTCTTTGAGCAGGGCCAGGATGCGGTCTGCATCCTCGTCGCGTCCTTTTTCCTTTGGCAAGCGCATGGAAACATTGACCCGTCCGTCATCCTCGCGGACGAACACGATGCGCACCTGAACCGTCTCGCCGACGCGAAGCAAGCTCGTACGCTCCGAGCTGGCGATCAAGCCGATAATGCCAAAGCCGAGCACGCCAGCGTCGCAAACGACGAAAGTCCCCATCTGCAGGGGCTTGTACACACGCGCTTCCACCCATTTGTTGCGCCAGCTGGATGGCGCTCTGACGCATAATGGTGCCAGATCTTCTTCCGTAGCCAGCTTGGCAATCAAGCGGCCCTGACGATCATGCGCCAGCGTCACATATATCTTATCGCCCACTTGCGGACGCAAGGATTCGAGTTCAGGTACATGCTTATAAGGCAGCAGCAAGTTACGGCCGAGCCCCATTTCCAAAAAATAGCCAAATCGCGGATGGATATCCACAACTTCGAGCAAAGCAACCTCACCCAGGATCAGGTGAGGGCGCTTCATCGTCGCCATAATCCGATCCTGGGTATCGTGGAACAAGAATACCTGTGCACGTTCGCCCGGCTTGATTGTACCGACGACCTCGCCGTACGGCAGCAGCACATCCTGCGCACCATCGGTCAAAAAGTAGCCGTTAGGCGGAACTTCTCTCGCCACCTCAAGGCTGACGAGAGACCCTGCTTCCATTCTCATACGCGCTCCACTACTTTGGCATCGGACCAAAGCCTCTCAATGTTGTAATATTCACGGTCGTCTCGGTGGAATACATGGAGTACGACATCTCCCAGGTCCAGCAGCACCCATCTAGCAGTATCAATGCCTTCGAAACCTCGGACATGAACACCGTATTCTTGTGCTTTCTTTCTGGCTTCGGTGGCGATCGCCTGCACCTGTGTCTCTGAATTTCCGTGACAAATAACGAAGTAATCGGCAACCAAGGAAATGCCCTGCAGGTTTAACGCCACCACGTTCATCGCTTTTTTGTCTTCTGCCGCTTCCACCACGAAAGCCATAATTGCCTCTGGGGTCATGCTCATTCCATCATCCTCCTAATAGGGTGAGAGTCAATCTTGAATTTGTGTCAATAAATCATTTCTCGTCAAAATGGTTAAAGGATAAATCCGTTTGCCTTTGGAAAGCAAAAAACTGATCGTAGAGTCGAATCCGGCAATGAGGGCCTTTTCAAGACTATGTTCAGCGATTTCACGAATATTATGCACACCTGGAAAGTCACGGTTCGGCTCCATGTAGTCGGCCAAACAGACGACTTTATCCAGCAGCGTCATATGCTCGCGCCCCGAGGTGTGATAGCGAATCGCATCCAGAATCTCCTCATCGTCAATCCCAAATTGAGTTTGCGCGATATAGGCGCCGGCATGCGAATGCCATAGTTCTTTATCGTAGTCCAGCAAGTCTTGCGGCAAATCGTTTTCCCGGATTATGTTGGCCTGATCCTGGACCGGCCAATACTTGCAATAATCATGCAAAATCGCAGCCAAATCCGCCTTGACAGGATCTGCGCCGAAACGCTTGGCAAGCAGAACGGACGTTTCCATCACACCTAAGGTGTGCAGCCAACGCCTCTCCGGCATCTGTTCTTTGACAGCGGCAATCAGCCTCTCACAATTCATACAGATGATTCACCTCCATGTAGGCCTGGACGGCTTCAGGGACCAGATAACGCACAGAACCGCCGCTCCGCCGTTCTTCCCGAATTGCAGTCGAAGAGATTTCGACCTGCAGCATCGGTACGATCGTCACGTGGGTGCTGATCGACGCTGGCAGACTCGACATATCCAGCTCGTAGCCGGGCCGGGCTAAGCCGATGAAGCGAATAAGCTGGGTAATCTCATCGATCTGATGCCAGTTCGGCAAGTACTGCACCATGTCGGCGCCGATAATATAGGCGAACTCCGTATCCGGATGCAGGGTCCGAAGCAGCTTGATCGTATCGATACTATAGGATACGCCGCCCTTGCCGATTTCGATATCCGTCGGACGAAAAAAAGGATTGCCTTCCGCTGCGAGACATACCATGTCCCAGCGCTGATCTGTCGTCGCTTTGGGCGCGCTGGACTTATGCGGCGGCACATTGGCCGGCATCAGCCATACTTCATCCAGCGCTGCCCCTATTCGCGCCCGCTCCGCCGCGATCAAATGACCGTTATGGATCGGGTCGAAGGTGCCGCCCATAATTCCAACCCGCATGCTTCCACCTCTTTGGCTAGCGTGTAATGGCTCGTTCCCTATGGAAGCTCGATTTTCTTCTTGTCGCGCGATTCCTTGTAGAGCACGATAATTTTGCCGATCACTTGAACCAGCTCAGCGCCGGACTTCTCCGACAGCTCTTGGCCGACCTCGTCGCGATCCTCGCCGCTGTTGTTCAGCACGGTGATTTTGATGAGCTCCCGTACTTCAAGCGCTTCCTCAATGTGACGGATCAAATGATCGTTTACTCCGCCTTTGCCGACTTGGAAGATCGGATCAATATGGTGCGCGAGCGAGCGCAAATAACGTTTTTGTTTGCCTGTTAACATGGTGTGTCCCTCTATTCTTATTCAGCTAACGACTGTTCTACCACCTGTCTCATCGCCGTTACGGGCGCAGGGGTACCAGTCCAGTATTCAAAGGCGTACGCGCCTTGATAAATAAACATGCCGAGCCCGCCATGAATGCGCGCGCCTCCGGCTTCCGCTTCCCGCAAGAAGCGGGTAATCCGCGGATTATAAATTAAATCGCTGACCAGATGCTTGTCGCTCAGCAGACCGCCCGGCATCGGCAGCTCATCGACATGCGGATGCATGCCGGCTGAAGTGGTGTTCACGATTAGGCTGACGTCACCTGCCACTTGCTCCACTTCATTCAAGCCAAGCCCCGCAGCCTGGGTATAAGCTTGAATGGTCTGAGCGAGCTCCACGGCGCGTTCTTTGGTGCGGTTGGCGATATAGATGCGCGCCGCCCCTTCCTTGGCCAAAGCGTAAGCGACGCCACGGGCTGCTCCGCCCGCACCGAGCAGAAGCACGGCTTTGCCTTGCAGTGCGATGCCCGTCTCTTCCTTCAGCGAGCGGACATAGCCGATACCGTCCGTATTATAGCCGATCAGGCGGCCGTTCTCGTTCACGATCGTGTTGACGGCGCCGATCACCTGCGCGCCTTCATCGATCTCATCGAGGTACTGCATCACCTCGACCTTATGCGGTATCGTCACGTTGATACCGCGGTATCCGAGCGCGCGAATGCCGCGCACCGCATCGCCAAGCCCCTGCGGGCTCACGTGAAAGGCGGCGTAAGCCGCATTCATGCCCGCTTCGCGGAATGCCCGATTGAGCATAATCGGCGAGCGTGAATGACGTATCGGATCTCCGAATACACCATATAAAATCGTGTGACTGTCAAGCGTCCGGTTGTTCTCCATCTCCGTGATTCCCCCCAAGAGCTTTCCGCTGATAAGCCGGCTAATTGCTGCAGTTAAATTAAAGATTCCCTTAAGATGACTTTAATGCCCTTCGGCGCATGCACGGCGACTTCCGCTCCGGCATCGCTGTTCACTTTGATCCAGCCGAGTCCGGAGATGAGTACGTCCACCTTTTTCCCCTTAGGCACGTGAAACGGGTGTTTAACCAGCTTCGGCAGCTCGTCTAAATCAGCTTTGACCGGCGGCGCCAGCATTTCACCTTTATGATTGTCGTACAGTTCGTCCGCTTTTTCCAGCTTCGTACGGTGAATCTGAATCGAATTCGGCGTGTAGCAAGTGAACGATTGATGCTCGCCTTTTACGAAATCAAACCGCGCCATAGCCCCGAAAAATAGCGTCTGCTCTTCGTTCAGCTGGAATACGGTCGGTTTGAGCGGCTTGTCCGGCATAATCCGTACCAAATCACGTTTTTTCACAACTTCCGTCAAGCGGTGCTCATACACGATTCCGGGTGTATCGACGATAAAACGGCCATCATCGAGCGGGATTTTCACCAGATCCAGCGTCGTTCCCGGATATTGCGAGGTCGTCAGCTCCGCATCCAAATCGCTGTAATCGCTGATCAAACGGTTGATCAACGTCGATTTGCCGACGTTGGTCGCTCCGACTACATAGACATCACGAGTCCCGCGGTGTTCGGCCACAGCCGAAATAACGCGTTCGAAGCCCATATTTTTCTTCGCGCTGCAAAGCACGATATCGACAACTTTCAGGCTGTGCTCTTTGGCTCGGCGCTGAACCCAGTTGATGATCTTGTTGGCGTTCGTCACTTTAGGCAGCAGGTCGATCTTGTTCACGACGAGCAGGATCGGGTTGTTCCCGACAAAACGCGCCAGGGAGCTAATCATACTGCCCTCAAAGTCGAAAATATCGACGATATTCACGACCAGTGCTTTCGTTTGCCCGACATGTCCGAGCAGCTTCAGGAAGTCGTCCTGCTTCAGCGTAACGCTCGAAGCTTCGTTATAATGCTTGATGCGGTAACAGCGCTGGCAAATGATCGGTTCCTTCTGGAACGCTTCTACCGGCACATATCCGAGCTTGCCCGGCTCTTCAAACTGCAGCTCCACGCCGCAGCCGGCGCAATGGATTATTTCTTCTTTGCTCATGAATCCTCCTAAAACCCTCTATTTCTTCATCATCGATAGAGCCAGCTTCTCGATGCGGCGGTTAATCTTCGTAAAAAATCCTTCATCCATAATGGAAATCGGCTGTACGAGGATCGTATAGAGCCCCATCCGATTACCGCCCAGGACGTCGGTTAACATTTGATCGCCGATCACAGCAGTCTGTCTGGCATTCGTTCCCAGAAGCTGCATGGCTCTGAGAAACGACACATTGGTAGGCTTCTTAGCCCGGTATATGAATGGAATACCGAGCGGTTCGGCAAAGGCGGAGACCCGTCC
>Ga0209566_100613_pt1 | contig 22152 bp, 21 predicted proteins | sample Araplavi_mTSA_r2_2_FD_184287 | JGI IMG/M metagenome (GOLD analysis project Ga0209566, IMG submission 184287) | Arabidopsis root microbial communities from North Carolina, USA - plate scrape CL_Cvi_mTSA_r2 (SPAdes) (version 2) | ecosystem: Host-associated > Plants > Roots > Endosphere | place...
GTACCGTCTGCGCTCCAGCATTGTCTTCACATAGCCGTCTTGGCGAGCGAGCTTCACGATATCTTCCATATACTGCTTAACGCCTTGGAATACAGCAAAATACTGCTCGATAAACTGCGCTGCTTCCTTGCGCGTAATATTCAAGTTCTGAGACAGTCCGTAATCACTAATCCCGTATACAATCCCGAAGTTAACCGCCTTCGCCGAACGGCGCATGTTGGCGTCAACCTGCTCAGGAGATACACCGAATACGTCCATCGCGGTCTTCGTATGAATGTCCATGTCATGCAGGAAAGCTTCCTTCAGCTTCTCGTCTCCCGAGATATGAGCCAATACACGAAGCTCAATCTGAGAGTAGTCGGCAGCAACGATATGCCATCCCTTCTCCGAAGGAACAAACGCCTGACGAATCTTGCGTCCTTCCTCAAGCCGAACGGGAATATTCTGCAGGTTCGGGTATTGGCTGCTTAAACGTCCGGTCGCTGTAATGGTCTGACGGAAGTAAGTGTGGACATTGCCCGTTTCCTTGCGCACTTCCTTCAGTAATCCTTCAATATACGTCGATTGGAGCTTCGTCATTTGACGGTAATGCAGAATCAGTGGAATGATCTCGTGATAAGGCTCCAGCTTCTCCAATACTTCCGCATCTGTGGAATATCCGGTCTTCGTCTTCTTGATGACTGGAAGTCCGAGCTTATCGAATAGGATCTCACCGAGCTGCTTTGGCGATCCAACATTGAACTCCGTACCCGCGAGCTCGTAAATACGCTTCATTGTCGTCTCAATTTGTTCTGTAAACTGCGTACCTAATTGATTCAGCGCATCTGTATCGACTTGAATGCCGGTCTTCTCCATCTGCGCCAGCACGCGAGACAATGGAAGCTCCAGGTCAAAATAAAGCCGGTTCATTTCCTGCTCCTGAAGCAATTGCTCCATCACAGGCTTCAGCTGGCGTACAAGCTTGCCCTTGCGAGCAGCGTGCAGCGCAACAGTCTCAAGTTCAGGAACCTTGAACTTGGCGCCCTTCCCGTACACTTCTTCATCCGTCGGGCTAGACGACAAGCCGTACTTCTCCGCAATCGCTTGAAGGGACAGTGCCGCATCATCCGGGTTGAGCACATAGGAAGCAAGCTGAGCATCGAATGCGGAGCCATCATAGGGAACGCCTGTCCAATGCAGCACCAATTCCGCATAATGCATATCGTAGCCGCTCTTCGGCTTCCCTTGATCCGCAATCCATTCCCGTACGAACTGTGCCTCGTCAGATAGAAGCTCCTCACGGGTCAAGAACCAGTTGGACTCCTCTTCCGCGATAAGCACACCAATAAGCTCTGCTTGATGTGGATTGTCTCCATGCGCTTCCACGATGATTGTATCCGCGGAAGCAATTATCTGCTTCAACCCACTGAAATCGCCATTCACGAGCTGCACGTTCAATTTATCCTCAGACAGCTCTTCATCAGCAGGTGCTGCTGCAACCGTGCCGCCCTCGATCAGCCCGATCTTCTCCATACGCTCAATAATCGACTTGAACTCAAGCTTCTGCAGCATCGGAATGGCCGTGTCCGCCTTAATGCCATGATACGCCATCTCCTCATGGCTCTTCTCCAGCGGCACCTCACGGAAGATCGTTGCAAGCTTCTTGCTCATGCGTGCGTCTTCAGCATGATTGATGAGGTTCTCCTTCATCTTGCCCTTCAGCTCGTCCACATGCTCAAGCACATTCTCTACGCTGCCGAATTGATGCAGCAGCTTAAGAGCCGTCTTCTCGCCAATGCCCGGCACACCCGGAATATTGTCCGAGGAATCGCCCATTAAGCCCTTCATATCAATAATTTGTAATGGCTCAATGCCATACTTCTCCTGCAAGGCTGCCGGTGTATATTTCTCAATCTCCGTCACACCCTTGCGCGTGAGCAGAATCGTAACCTGATCAGAAGCAAGCTGGAGCATGTCCTTATCCCCGCTCACAACCGCCATCTCAATTCCTTGCTCATTTGCTTCGCGAGTCAAGGTACCGATAATATCATCCGCCTCGTACCCGCTCATCTCGAAATGAGGCACACCAAGCGCATCAAGCAGCTGCTTCAAGACAGGGAACTGCTCTGACAACTCAGAAGGCGTCTTCTCCCGGCCGCCCTTATAGTCCTTGTAATCTCCATGTCTGAATGTCTCCTTGCCAGCATCAAATGCAACCAGCAAGTGGGTCGGCTTCTCTTCTTCAATAACGCGAAGAAGCATCGTCGTGAATCCGTATACAGCATTTGTATGTAATCCTTGAGCATTCGTCAGAGGAGGCATTGCAAAGAAAGCGCGGTAAATAATATTGTTGCCGTCAATAATGATCCATTTATCCATTGTTTCATGCACCTCAATCCATTCTCTACCTTCATGATAGCATAGCCAGTACTAGAAAAGAAAATGATGATATTATGGGAAAAAAATAACCGACCGGGTGATCCGCGGTCGGTTGGAGGATGGAAAATAAGATGACATATTCTTCAATAATCCCGTATGATTAATTATTCAGATCAGGGCGTTGGTTCGTCACAAGATAGACGACCGCCTCACCGATGTTAGTCGCATGATCGGCAATCCGTTCGATGTAGCGTCCGACGAAGGTAAGCAGCATCGCCTGAGACGCATTTTGCGGATTCTCCACAACGTATGTCAACAGCTCTCGGAAGATCTGGCTGTACAACTGGTCGACGAGGTCATCGTCCTTCGCCATTTTGTAAGCAAGATTCACGTCTTCCTTAATGTAAGCTTGAATCGACTCCCTGATCATCAGCTGTACCGTCTCCGCCATGCGAGGCAAGTCGATCAACGGCTTCATGAGCGTCTGGCCTTCCATGCGCAGCACAACCTTCGCTACGTCAATCGACAGATCTCCCATCCGCTCCAGATCATTGGAGATGCGGAAGGAAACGAGAATGCGGCGCAAATCCTTCGCAACAGGCTGCTGTGTCAAAATCAACTTCGATCCCAGATCGATAATTTTCTCCTCAATGCGATTCAGCTCAGCATCCTCGGAAATGATCCGCTTGGCACGCTCGACATCCATATTCTTCAATGACTCAATTGATTCCGACAAGGCACGCTCTACCCGCGTTCCCATCTCTTCAAGCAATGTACTTAGTTCTTCTAAGGCCAAGTCGAACTCTCTCCGCTTGATCATTTGCAGCTACACTCCTTATCCTTCTTATCAAATTTAGCCGAAGCGGCCTGTAATGTAATCCTCTGTCCGCTTATCAGTTGGATTCGAGAACAATGTCTCCGTATTATCGAATTCAACGACTTCCCCGTTCAAGAAGAACACCGTCTGATCCGATACACGAGCAGCTTGATGCATATTGTGCGTAACCATAACAATCGTGTACTTGTGCTTCAGCTCTTGGACAAGCTCTTCAATCTTTAGCGTAGAGATTGGATCCAAGGCCGAAGTTGCCTCATCCATCAGTAGAATGTCAGGGTTGACTGCCAATGCGCGCGCGATACAGAGACGCTGCTGCTGACCGCCAGACAGACCGAAGGCAGAGCGCTTCAAGTAGTCCTTTACTTCATCCCACAGTACAGCTTGCTTCAAGCTCTGCTCAACAATCTCATCCAGCTTCGCTTTGCTGCGGATGCCATGAAGACGCGGGCCGTAAGCAATGTTGTCATAAATCGACTTCGGAAATGGGTTCGGCTGCTGGAATACCATACCTACTTTTTTGCGAAGTGTTTCCACATCAACTTCGTTGCTGTAGATATCTGTCCCGCCAATCGCAACTGTTCCTTCAATACGCGTGCCTATGATCATGTCGTTCATGCGGTTCAATGTACGAAGCAACGTAGATTTCCCGCAGCCGGACGGTCCGATGAACGCAGTGACTGCCTTCTCCGGAATCGTCATAGTGACATTTTTCAAGGCATGATACGTACCGTAGTACAAGTTTAAGTTCTTAATGTCGATTAACGTCTGTAAGGCAGTCGCTGTGCTCATGCTATCGTCTCCTTAAATATGTTTCTGATATTTATTGCGTAGAATAACCGCTGAGATATTCATAATGATAAGCAGCGCCAGAAGCACGATGATGCCTGCTGCAGCCAGCTCATGGAATGCAAGTTGCGGTCTAGATACCCAATTGAAGATTTGAATCGGCATAACGGTAAACTGATCCATAATGCTCTCTGGCAGAAACGCAACGAAAGTCAAGGCCCCAATCATAACGAGCGGTGCTGTCTCCCCGATTGCCCGGGACAATGCTAAGATAACGCCTGTCATAATACTGGAAATCGAAGACGGAAGCACAGAACGGGATACCGTCTGCCATTTCGTTGCACCGAGAGCGAATGAAGCATCCCGGCGCGCCCTAGGTACTGCACGGATGGCTTCCTGTGCAGACACGATAATAATCGGCAGCACGAGCAGCGTCATCGTAAGCGCTCCGGAGAGCAAGCTGCGTTCCAGAGCCAATCCGCGTACGAAGATTGTTAATCCCAATATCCCGTACACAATGGATGGAACCCCGGCCAACGTACTAATATTCAGTTGAATTAACCGTGTTAGCCTATTCTTCTTCGCGTATTCCTCAAGATAGATCGCCGCTCCTACGCCGAGGACGAACGAGATAGGAGCCATAATAAGCACCATGTAAATGGAACCGACAATTGCTGATTTCATCCCAGCCTTCGCAGCCATTCGCGAAGGGTAATTCGTAAATAGATCAAGGTTCAAGCGAGACAATCCATCCATCATTATCTGAATCAGCAAGGCCATTAGCGCAATAATACCGATAGAAGTTGCCACCAGGAACAGGATATGAAGCACAAGGTCTACCTTCCGGCGGGTACCAATCTGTTTGCGGTTTGCATCTTGAAACATACTCATTAGCTTAGTACTCCTCCCTGAAGCGTCTTGCTACCCACAGCGCCAAAATATTAAGCAGGAACGTAATCACGAACAAGGTCATACCAACAGCAAAGATCGTTCCATACTCAATGGAGCCATGCGGTGTATCTCCCATGCTGACCTGTACAATATAAGCCGTCATCGTCTGGATGCTCTCCAGCGGATTCCAGGTCAAATGCGGTGTTGCACCTGCAGCAATCGTTACAATCATCGTCTCGCCAATTGCGCGCGAGAAGGCAAGTACAGCGGATGATACGATACCCGAGAAAGCTGCTGGAACCACAATTTTCAACGCAACCTCAAATCTAGTTGCTCCGAGTGCATATGCCCCATTTCGCAAGCTGCGCGGTACTGCCGACATCGCATCCTCAGACAAGGAAGAGACCATCGGAATAATCATAATCCCGACAACAAGACCTGCGCTTAACGCATTGAACATTCCCGTCGATGGGAAAATAAATTTCAATAATGGCGTAACGAAGGTCAGAGCAAAATAACCGTAGACAATCGTTGGGATACCAGCCAATACTTCAAGAATCGGCTTCACAATTTTGCGCACACGAGTAGGTGCATATTCGCTCAAGTAGATTGCACTTGCAAGTCCAATCGGTATCGCAACCAGACAAGCAATAACCGTAATCATTAACGTACCACCTAGCAGCGGCAGGATGCCGAAGGACTTCGGTGATATGAGCGGGCTCCACGTTGTACCGAACAAGAATTCTGTAATCTTGACTTGCTTCAAGAAAGAGAACGTTTCAGAAAAGAGCGTGTAAACAATCCCGATGGTTGTCGCTACAGACAAAGCGGCACATAGAAATAATAAAATCGGAACAATTTTATCGGTTACATGCACTTTGCCATTTTTGAATGATATCGTCGTCTCTCGCTGCGGGAGATTACCCTGCATAGCCCTAACCTCTCTTTGCGTTCTTTTACAATTCGTTAACATTGACTTCGTGAAAATGTGATGCCTCTAACATCTGTTTTTGGAGAGACATCACATTTCACTGCTAGTATGTGCTGACTATAACCGAAGCCGAAGTCAGTACTTCTCTTATTTCAACAAGTTCATTTGCTCATCGTATTTTTCTTGTGGAAGTGCAACGTATCCGACTTCCTTCGCGATGTTGCCTACATTTTTCATATAGTAATCAACGAATGCTTTCACTTCTGGCTGCTCCAGCTTCTTCTTGTTCACATAGATGAAGAGCGGGCGGGACAGTGGTGCATAACTTCCATCTTTAATTGTCTCTTCAGAAGGAGCGATTGCGCCTTTGCCGCCGTCAACTGGTATTAGCTTCAGCTTGTCTTGGTTTTCTTCGTAGTAAGAGAATCCGAAGTAGCCCATAGCGTTCTTATCACCAGATACCCCTTGCACGATAGCATTCGTATCGGCACTGAATGTGATTTGCTTGTCATTGCGGCTCTCTTGTGCTTTGCCGTTGATTTCTTCAGTGAAGTAGTCGAATGTGCCGTGGTTTGTATCCGGCGAATAGATTTTAATATCTTCTGCTGGCCATCCTGCACGAACGTCAGCCCATGTTTTTACTTTCGAGTTAGGCTCATAGATTTTCTTCAGTTCATCTGTTGTAATGTGATCCACCCAAGTGTTGTCCTTATTCACTACGATGGACAAGCCGTCATAGGCCACAGACAATTCCAAGTAGTCGATCCCTTTTTCTTTTGCAGCAGCTGCTTCTTTTTCTTTGATTGGACGAGAAGCGTTGCTGATTGCTGTCTCGCTATTAATGAAGCGTTTGAAACCGCCGCCTGTACCTGCTGTACCAACCGATACGCGTACTTCGCCGTTCTCTTTGCCGAACTCTTCTGCAATCGCTTCTGCGATTGGATATACTGTGCTGGATCCATCTATTTCGATCGTGCCTGTCAACTTCTCAGGGCTAGTCGTTTCCTTCGCCGAATTGTTCGTTTCCGTTGTTGCCGCGTTGTTTCCTTGATTTGCAGAAGCATCATCCTTCTTGCCTCCACAAGCAGCCAATACTACTGTCAACGCTGCTACGAGCGTGAGCATCATGATTTGTTTTCCCCATTTTTTCAAGACAATCCACTCCTTTTGATTGATTCCCATGTGTTGTGTTGTAATGTATTCGTTGTTTGTCTCACATCTAGTATGTTAATGGCTGTTTGTTAAGACTGTTTGGTTTATTTGTTAACGGAATGTAAAAAAATCAATCTTGTGCTGACATTGTCTGTAACTGTCGATTTGCCTCATTCGCTGTCACAGCCATGCGTGCTGCGTAAGCATCAACCTGATCCAATCGATTGCGATTTTCTGCTATGGCACGGAACAGTTGCTCGAACTTGGACAAGGCAGCGTTCAACCCTTCAAGCGTCGTATTCACTTCGGAATGAGCCTGATCGCCAGTTGTAATCGTCAGCGTTAAAGCTTCCATCATCTGATGGAGCGTCTCATCGATTTGCTCTGTGGCTGCCTTGGTTAACGAAGCCAGCTTGCGCACCTCGGACGCAACCACCTCGAACCCGAGCCCATGCTCCCCTGCACGCGCAGCTTCAATGGATGCATTGAGCGCCAGCATATGACAAGAATCCGACCATGAGCGAATAACGCTGACGGCATCCGCCACCGCTGTTGTATGCTCTGTCAATTTCTTTGTTTGTCTTGCCTGGCTCTCCACACGTATTGACACCTGTTGAAATGCTGAAGATACCTGATCAAGCACAGTCTTTCCCGTCAATGTTTCGTCGATCATCCGATCTGCGTGCGATTTGCCATCTGCTGAAGCTTGGCGGACATGCTCTGTTTCTGTTAATATGCTGTGCAATGCTCCCCGCGTGGACGTAATAACCTCCGATTCCTTCTGCTTCGCTTCGAGTCGTATTTGATTGGATAAGAATGACAGCCGCTTGGAAGTAAGTATTCCGACATATTTGCCCCCACGTGTGACCACAATACTGTCGTACATTCGTTCCTCAGAACGGGACGCTGACATATCCAATAGTTGTTCAGTTTCAATACCGCATTCGACAATGAGTGCCTCATTATCCATTACGCGTACAATTGGTTTTTCGTAATAAAGTGCAGGAGAGAACCGCTTGCTCATTTTTTCATGGAATCTCTCCCGCATCACAATGCCAATCGGTTCAGAATGTTCATTTCCTATGACAAGGCAGCGCAGCGAGCCATCCTCTCGAAATCGCTGATCCGCTTCTTCAATGGTGGTGCTGGCAAGAATGATCGGTGCGAATTGAATGAGATCCTCATACTCTCTCTTCATTATGGATTGTCGATTCGCTCCCTCTCGTCTTACTTCCATCTTCGTTAGCAACATCGTCATAAGCTCCCACCCCTACTCTAGTCCTGTTATCGGTCTTTAGTCCCAATGTAGCACGGTAATGTTAATGCTGCCATATTGCGTGTTTTAAGATTTTGTAAATCGACTTTTCCTCATTTTCATATCTTGATAAGACTAACTTTCACGATTTCATCATAGACATCGAAAAAACGGGCATCATTTCACTAGGAGCTTTTTCAAGGGCAAACCTATTTTCGGGGATCGTTCTCTCGGGATAAAAGGGAGGGACTATGGATGGGATCTGATAACAACCATATTGAAAAAATAAGAAAGCAAGAAAAAATGCTTATCGTCGTCTGCTTTATTGTTGGCGCGATCATGCTGCTGTCCTTCTTGCGAAGGCTATTCTGAACGCTCGGAACTTATATTTGAAGGAGTGTTGACCTCACATGCTCACCTATGATCCGGTTATTTTCAGCCGCATACTTACCGGGCTAACACTGTTCGTACATATCGTATACGCCACTATTGGTGTCGGCATGCCGTTAATGATTGCACTTGCGGAATGGATCGGCATTAAGCGAAGCGACTCTTATTATCTGCTTATGGCGCGCCGCTGGGCTCGCGGGTTCACGGTTACTGTAGCTGTAGGCGTCGTAACAGGGACATGCATCGGTCTACAGTTGAGCTTGTTGTGGCCGAACTTTATGAGGGTTGCAGGACAGGCTATCGCTTTGCCTTTATTCATGGAGACATTCGCGTTTTTTGTGGAAGCCATCTTTCTAGGCATCTATTTATACACCTGGGATCGCTTCCCGAACCGCATCTATCATTTTCTTCTGCTCGTTCCGGTCGCTATAGGCTCCTCAGCCTCTGCCTTCTTCATTACGGCTGTTAACGGCTTTATGAATGCACCACGCGGATTTGATTTGGTGAACGGGAAAATGACGAATATTGAACCCATCGTAGCGATGTTCAATCCAGCCATGCCGACGAAAGTTGGACATGTGCTCGCAACCGCCTATGTGACTTGCGCCTTCATTATGGCAGCCATCTCAGCGATGTCTCTGCTGCGCGGCCGCACTCACGCGTATTACAAAAAAGCGCTCCGCATGTCGATGGTGACCGCCCTTCTCTTCTCCGTCGCAACAGCCGTCATCGGCGACTTCTCAGGCAAGTATTTGCATGAATATCAGCCCGAGAAGCTGGCGGCAGCAGAATGGCACTTCGAGACGAAGTCTCATGCTGAGCTCGTCTTCGGCGGCATTCTTACAGAGAATAATGAGGTGAAATACGGATTTCATATTCCATTTGCCTTGAGCATATTAGCGGGCGGCACCCCCGATACGGTCGTTATGGGATTGAACGATGTGCCCGTTGAAGAGAGACCTCCGCTTAAGGTATCCCACTACTTCTTCGACTCCATGGTGTTTATCGGCATGTATTTAACGGTCGTGTCCCTATGGTATGTCATCTGGTTCATGCGCAATCGCCGGCAAAGTCTGAAAAAGCCGCATAATCGTCTGCTGCTAAGAGCCGTTGTGCTTGGCGCTCCGCTCTCTGTGTTGGCTATCGAATTCGGATGGATGTTCGCTGAGATTGGACGGCAGCCTTGGATTCTATGGAAAGTCATGACCGTAGCCGAGGGCGCAACAACATCCAATCACGTGGATACAATGCTATGGCTGTTCACGCTGCTCTATCTTGTCATTACAGTGACAGCCATTCGGGTGCTCATTCGCATGTTCAAGCACAACCCTGCTGAAGACGAAATTAAGGCACTTGGCTGGGAAGGAGGAGGGAAGAAATGAGTTACGAATTAGTCGGCATCACCGTTCTATGGATCTTCCTGTTCGGCTATTTGCTTGTTGCGTCCATCGACTTCGGGGCAGGATTCTTCAGTTATGTCAGCTCGGTAACGGGCAAGCGCCATATTATCCATAAGGTGATTGAGCGCTACTTGTCCCCTGTCTGGGAAGTAACGAATGTGTTCTTAGTCTTCTTCTATATCGGCTTGGTTGGGTTCTTCCCAGATTCCGCGTACTACTATGGAACAGCACTGCTCGTCCCGGGCAGTCTAGCGCTCATTCTGCTTGCCATACGAGGATCGTACTATGCCTTTAGCACATATGGGATTAAGAGTAATCGGATCTACCTGTTTCTATATGGAGTCAGTGGATGGCTTATTCCCGCTGCGCTGTCCACCGTGCTCGCGATTTCTGAAGGAGGGTATATCTCGGAGAGGGCTGACGGCAGCATCTCATTCCAGTTCCTGAGCCTGTTCACTAACATCTATCCCTATTCCGTTATTGTGCTCGCTCTTGTCAGCGTGTTGTACATTTCCGCCATGTTCCTGACGTACTATGCATCCAAAGCTGAGGATGAAGGGGCACTCAACATCGTGCGCAAATATGCCCTGATGTGGTCCGCGCCCACCATACTAGCCAGCTTGTTCGTGTTCTACGCGATTCAGGGTCATAATGCAGAGCACTTCAACAATATGGTGGATCGGGCATGGATGTTCGTTCTGTCCTTCCTGTTCTTCGTCATCGCCGTCTATTATGTATGGAGAAGACGCCGTTATGGCTTAGCGTTTCTATGTGTCATCTTACAATTCGGATTCGCTTGGTTCGGATACGGATCGGCACATTTGCCTTATGTGCTCTACCCATACATCAATGTCTATGAGCATGTCACGAATCCGGCCATGGCCTATGCGCTGATCGTTGTATTCGTCCTTGGATTGCTCATTCTGCTGCCTTCCCTCTTCCTGCTTCTTCGCTTGTTCCTGTTCGACGCGAACTATGTGAAGGGAATTAAGAATGGCACAGGGGGACGGTCGGGCAAGAAGCATATTTGATAGGATGAGAAGGCATTCATGCAATGCATGCAACGGATGAAGCGACAGATATGAATGTCGCGCAGTGCTATGTTGATAAAAAAGGAGCACAGAGCAGATGAATCAATTTTTAATCTTTTATGCCCCGTTCATTATTGTCATCGCTTTCGTCATTGCCCTATTTTATTGGGGCTCACGAGACATGAATGAGGAGGATATTTAGATCGCTGTCTCTCGCATCATCCATGGAGAACCTTGCCACCGTACGGGCAAGGTTCTTTTTTGTTAATGGAACTGATTAATCTCTCAACGCAAGATATCGTCATATCGACATTTTTTACGTTTGACCTCGCTCAAACAATCCAAACATCCCCATTCGGCAAAAACCGTGATAAAATATGGGTAGATATGATTGAAAATGAGAGAAGGTGCATACAGGATGGCACAGATATTGTCCGTTGGTGAGTTAATACATAGTTATAGGCGTAAAAACGGCTTGACTTTATCGCAATTGGCGGAATCTTCGGGCATCCATATAGGCACAATATCTAAAATTGAAAACGAAGACGTCAAGAGGCCGGAATATACGACACTTCGCCCGCTTGTCGAAGCACTGCGCATCCCGTTGGATACGGTTGTCGAACTGTACATAAGCGTAGATAAACGAGCAGAGATGCGGCTGCATATACTGCAGGACGTGATCCAGCATTCAGGCTCCGCCGTACTAGCACAAAAAGTAGGCGCCAAATTTCTAGAATCACCAAGCGACGACAGCCACTCCTTAGTCGAACGCCTATATAGCTTCACAGCTTCAGTGGAGCACAAGGAAATTCGCTTGGCCTTATGCCAATTGATCGTTGACTACTCACGCGATCACGGCATCATGCCGTTCCTAGCAAAAGGCTTGCTCCAGGTGTACCTCATCGAACGAGATGATTTCACACGGATGCGGGCAGTGTATGAAAGTGGAAATCATATCGTAATGTACGCTCATTTTTTGAGCATGGAAGATCGCATCATGTTCTATTACAAGCTGGGTATTCATGCTTATAATTTATTTCTATATCCAGAGAGCATCGATCTTGCCCTTCATGTGGTTCAGGAAGCAGAACCTGACAATGAGTACTACGTTCACGCACTCTTTATATTGAGGGGTGCATATTATCAAATCGGGAATTATGACAAGTCCGAATATTACACTCACCTCTACTCACAGTATGATGGCCCTTACATCAAAGAAAATACGTTACTGATCAAAGCACAGCTTCATGCCAAGAGAGGGAATACAGATTTGGCAATAGCCCAACTCACTTCTTTGTTAGAAACGTGTGATCAGAACACAGCTCTGTTAGCTTTGAATCAATTAATGATTATTTATTTGCAGGAGCATCGATTACAAGAAGCCAACGATTTACTATCCTACCCCATCGACCCAAAACACATCATTGACAACAATCCCAACACAATTTCACAGCTAGCTGAATATTATCACCATCGAGCGGAATACTTCTCGCTGTTGGTGAATTTGAGAGGGGCGTGTCCGAGTTGCTCGGAGGCTCGTTTTCATTCATAATTGAACCTTGTGTGTCTAGAAAAACATTGCATTTCACTAAATCATGAAAAATTTCCGCTTATCTCCATTCGACAAAGATAATGGTAATATATAGGTAAATACGATTGAAAATGAGAGTAGGTGCATACTGGATGGCACTGGTATCGTCCATCGGTGAATTAATACATAGTTATAGGCGCAATAGAGGGATGACTTTAGCGCAATTAGCGGAATCTTCGGGCATCCATATAGGCACAATATCCAAAATCGAAAACGAAAACGTCAAAAGGCCTGAATATACGACGATTCGTCCCCTTGCCAAAGCCTTACACATACCGTTAGATGCGGTTATCGAACTGTACATAAGCACTGATAAAAGAGCAGATACCCTGCTACATGTAATGCAGGAGGTGATTCAGCATTTAGGCTCTGCCGAGCTGACGCAAAAAGTAGGTGCCAAATTCTTGGCATCGCCCAGCGACGAAAGTTATTCCTTAGTCGAACGTCTATATGAATTCACAGCCACCGTAGAACGCAAGGAAATTCGGTTAGCCTTGTATCAATTGATAATTGATTATTCGCGTGACCACGGTATTATACCGTTTCTGGCAAAAGGGCTTTTTCAGGTGTACCTCATCGAACGGGATGACTTTTCCCAGCTCCGTTCAGTGTATATTAGCCGCAAATATATTGTGGAATATGCCCAATTTCTAAGTTGTGAAGAAAGAATCGTTCTGTATTACAAATTTGGTGTTCATGCATTTAATTTATTTTATATCAAGAGAGCATTGATTTCTGCCTTCATGTACTCCAAGAAGCAGATGCAGACAATTGGTACTACATCAACGCGCTTGGCATATTACGCGATTCTTATTTCTATCTTGAGGATTACGACAAGTCCGAATATTACTCGCTGAAGTATGAAAAAAATGACTACCCACACATCAAAGCAAATTCATTGCTTATGAAAGCATCATTAAACGCCAGAAGAGGAAACTCCGAAGTTGCTATCGAACTGCTTAAGAACTTTCTGAAAACATGCAGCCAGGAGGACGCACTTCTAGCAATCAATCAGTTAATGAAATTATATTTGCGGGGCAACCGGTTCGATGAAGCAAAAAAATTGCTTACATATCCAATTAATCCACAAACCATTTTCACAGATAACCCCAACGTAATTTCACAATTAGCCGAATATTATTATCACCGAGCTGAATATTTCATTTCAGTTGGTGATCTCCACAAAGGAATATCTGAATTTCTGGAAAGCGCATTACACTATACAAGAGTTAATGATATTGAAGGGGAGAAGGAATGCATCAATCAAAATAAAATTAATAGGCTTAGGCAAGAATTAATTAATCTTGCAAATAAAAACGAAAATCTCACTGATGAAAATGTAGTTCGGATAAGCCAACAACTGGATATTTATATACTGGAGTTTCAAATGGAAAACATGAAAAGAGCTATAAAGAGAATTGGTTCAATATGATAGATTTGCAATCTATCCTTCCTATCTGAAAAAATAGCATTAATTTGAAAATCCGCATACTGAGGATCTTCAACGCCAACCGTAGGCAGGAGATTTCGTCTAGCCGATTCATATTTCATCTCCCCTATTTCACACAGCCTTTGACAGGTAGACAATCCTCTTCAAACAACAGCCTGACCCGCTTCATCTTGGCGGAATCGATTCGTATCGCGATATACTGAAGCTTACGCGCACCGCGACCATTCGCGCTTCGATGGACATTAGCCCGGTGGTACGTTATATTAGCCCACGCATGCTCACCTCCCTGGAGCAAAATGAACGCTAACGAAGCGATTGAACCAATCGATTGGGATATAATGGACAATTACAGAATTGGTACTAATTCGTGCTCTGCAAGGAGTGGTTGACATTCCAGATGATCCGGCATCGGACTGGTTATCGATGAGGAAATGCTCAGTCATTTTCGCTGGGACGGATCGCGTTATTGGTAGCTGCATGTGAGCCTTACCTTGCTTGCAATAGAAAAGGGCGAAGCACGGCTTCGCCTTTCTCACAATCCGGTTCTAATTAGAAATTAACCATTACTAATAGATATGATGAGCGCAAACATGCTAAAATTACAGGCTATAAATGTCGACACTACTTGTAAGGGGAATTGAATATATCCGATTTTTTTGCGCCGCTCAACATTCCTATATATATAGATTTTTTGTTTTTTGAGTGTTTAGATTTCTGATACTTCACAAGGTAAATGTCCAATTCTTGGCTTAACTTCACAACCGTTTCATCATCGAGGCTCTTTTTTTCTGCTGCTTGTACCATTTGCTGCCGAATGGTTTCTATTTTGCATATCAAATATTCGGATTCGTCCCACAAGAGTAGAGACACAATAATCGCCCCTCCCTAATCATTTGATAACTTCATTAGAATAATTGCTTCTGGTGCAAATTTATCACGAATTTCCTCCAATCACTTGATCTTAATTTTAGGAAAATCTACAAAATAAAACTTTTTCCAACAATAAAAAAGGATCCCTACCATAAGGATCCTCTTGGGTTTCTCAAATTCTATGCTATTAACGCTTTACAAAGATGTAGCTAAATCGAATGCTTGATCCGGGTCGTCGGTATCATGCATTTCCAACCATTTGTCAATATCCCCTTCATAGCAGATTTTCCCTTTATGAAGAAGGATCATGTGGCAATCAAGATGCAACAGTTCGTTCAATTGGTGAGTGGAAATCACCACTGCCTTTTTCTGTGCTACCAAGTTATTAACTAGATTGAAAATCCTTTTCCTTGACGTCGGATCGACTCCGCTCGTCGGTTCATCCAACAAATATAATTCCCGCTCGATTTGTGTAAGCATCATAATAAACAACCATTTCCGCTCGCCAACCGACATTTTCCCGATTTTCAGATCCCACAACTTCAGTAATAAATCTTTTTCCCTCTCATCATCAGACATAAAGTAATCCAAGGGGTTGGAGTTTGCCCGTTGATTGCCGATCCGCTTAATAAACTTCAGGAAATCCCTCCCTTTCAATTCTGGAGAGAAAAAAACCGATTGTGTAACGTATAAAATATCGTCCATCCCGGGAAAACCCATATTGCCTGATTGCGGGCGCAAAATGCCGGAGATACAGTCAAACAATGTTGTTTTCCCCGCCCCATTCGGACCGACTAATACATTAATTTTGTCCGGATGCAATCGGAAACTGACATCCTCAAACAAAACCCTTTTTGCTTTCTTGTATGTAAAGATAATATGTTCTGCCTTCATACCATCCCTCCTACCGTCCTTATCTTTGTACATACGAGATAAGGTTCATTTTTTTGAACGATAGCGCACCAACGAGTAAATAGAGGAAACCAACTGCTATTAGCGAAAAATGAATCGTACCAAAGCTAATAGCCTTATTCATTTGATATACAAAGCTAAACGGATTTATTAGGTTCCAAATCGAGGATACATGCTCATCTTTAAAGGCCAAAATAAATAATGGGTATAGAATGATGTTAATTACGGTACCAAGATTGCCTATTTTGAGCGGAAGTACAGTTAGAAAAAGAGTAAAAAGTCCAAAAGGGATGCTTACGCATATTAATAAAAGAGATTGAGCAACGAGATCAAAAGAAAACACCTGGAAATAAAGCCCAACAATTAAATTATAAAGCGAAAGACTAAGCAGACTAAATATGATCTGAGTCAGAAAAGTAGCGATAACAAATGGAGATTTACTCCCGGAGATTAAGACGTACGTTTTTAACAGCCCATATTCTCGCATTCGGGCAAGCTGTAATCCGATTCCATTTACAAACGATGCAATGATAATATAGCACCAGAACCACTTCATATACCAAATCTTGCTATCATGAACAGATAGGCTGTCCGTGGAACTTTTTTGAAAAAAAAGCGTAACAACTACAGGAAGTGCCACCGCCCACAGGAAAACAACCTTCTCTGACAAGAGGATTTTTAAATTCAAGACCGTAAATCCATAAATTTTTTTGAACATGATTTCACTTCCTTCTCTTCAGTTCGATAGGAGTATAGAGTAAGAAGGCTCATCGTGGAGTTGGTTACTTGCAAAAGCATTCAGGTTTTCGACTGTTAATTCTTCAAATAATGCGAAGGATTTATCAAAATCAAATACATCAAAGTGTTTTTCTGTTTCTATGCCTAGTAGTAAGCGCTTACCCGATTTTAGCATTCGGTACTGATTATTTTCCGAACTAAATATCATATGACTCTTTATTGTATTGATTGCTCTCAAGAAATCACCGTCAGGTATACCTTTCTGAACCACATGGTATATCGTACTTTTAAAAACGCTAAGGATTCTATCCATGCCATTCTTGAATGGACTTGAAAGTTTAAACAGTAATACACCCCCTTCTTTATATAAAACAGCGCTCGCATGTAATGAATATACTAATCCCTCTTCGCCACGCATTTTTTTTGCTAATACGGACCTAGAGCCTACCCCGAGTATTTGGACAAGAGTCAATAATTTCACGATGTCCTTATGTAAATAAGAAATTGTCGGGTAACCGAAGCAAAAAAAGTTTTGATATGTCCGCCTGTAAGTGATTTCCTCAGCTGACGTGATGATAAGTTCTGGAATCGAACGTTTATTATTTTTTGTTTTTTTTCTAATATTACTTATAATATTTTTTATTTTCTCGACTTGCATACCGCCATTTACTTTGCCTGAGATTGAGATTACCATTTCTTCGGTAGAAAAATGACCATCATAGTATTGTTCCAAATCAGCTGTTGTAATCCCTTTTATATTGTCTTCACTACCTAAAATATCCATCGAAAGTGGATGGTCATTGAACATAGTTCTTATTAAATTTGACTGAACCGTTTCGTAGAAATTATCTTGATATCTGGCTATTTCACTTTGTATAACTTTTTTCTCCGTTTCAAGTTGTACTTCTATAAATTGTGGATTAAGTAAAATATCCAATAAAATGTTTGTTACCCGAGTGCAATATTCAGGTAAGCACTTAGAGTAAACACATAGATACTCTTTTGTGGTAAATGCATTTATGGATACGCCAGTGTCTTCTAACAATTCCACAACCGGGATACCATCTTTTTCTTGTTTTATCAACAAATGCTCAATAATATGAGAAATACCGCTATTTGATTTATTCTCATATTTAGAACCCATTTTCAGAAAGAAACCTATAGAAACGCTGGTTGAGCTGGGCATGTTATCTATAATAAGACGAACACCATTGCCGAATCTGAATGTTTCCATAATTACCTCCAAACGATTCCTTTACGGAAAAGGAATCATTCGATTTCGATTTGGAAATTGTGATTGATCTTTATTAAATCTTAGCCTTGATTCTTCTTCCGTAAATTTTTCTGGATACATATGTGGATAACCTGTTGGAGAGAAAACCTTAATAATTTTTGAAGAAAAACCATTATAAAATGTAGGGATATATACTCCATAAGGTGAGAGCGATAAGTCTTCTGAAACGGTTTTTATAATCTCGGAAACCTTTTTTGTCTGTCTGGGTTCCTCTATTAATTTTATGTTTAGGCTTTGCCTCCCCCATAAATAAGAGTACTCCTCTTTCATCTTTTTAGGAGATATTCGATTATAATTACTCTTATAAAGTCCATCATTTCCGTTTACGACGTACTCTTCATACATATTTACATTCGCTTTTGTCCACTTACGCCCAAAAGTTTGGATCGCCTCTTCAAGTGCCCCCTTGACAGCATCTTCAAATCGAAATCCAGCCTTCAAACCTATTGTTTTATAATACCCGCCAATGCCAAGAACTAATATAACCGGTATCTCCTTATGAAGAGATATATCGAAAATAAACAGCTCATCAACAAAACCTTCTAACTTACCAATCAAAAAATGCACTTCTTTATTCGTTATTGTCTCCGTACAAACCCACTGTCCCGCCGACTTCGTAATCCAATTGTAAATCAGGCTTTGCCTCTCAAAGAATTCTAAAAATGCCGAGTTTACTGCGTCAATAGAATTGATGTGTGATGCTAACCCGCAAGAGTCAGTGAAATTCTCTTCACTTTTAAAAATGACTTTGTTTTTTTGTATCTTATATTCTTGTCCTGTAATCAAATGAAAGGCTGATAAATAATTTGTTTTTTTGTAAGGATCGTGAGATACTGATTGACGTTCAATCCATTCTCCGATTGCAGATTTCAATACTTGCTTAAATCGAAAGTGCGCGTTATGACCATTGGCTTCCGAATTATTACTTGAACGAACAAATACTTGCTTCGTATTATTTGAAAATATTGACTGATCTACAACCCACAAATCGCCAATAAAAGGATTTCCTTTTTTATAGTTTTTTACTAGCACAGTACACCTCCTTATATGACCAAACATTCTGGATAAGACTCTAAATTACTAATTGTCAATTTAGTAACATGTTTGTTAATATCACAATCCAAATTAATAAGTCGCTTAATAGGAATATGATTATACAAATTTGATGAATAAACTTTCACACAATTCAAGAAAGGAAACGTTGTGTTTTTCAAAAAAATCACATGTAAATTATCAATCCACTCCGGTAAATATTCGGCAATTTTTGTATATATTGTATCCGAAGAAGGAGAAATTGTACAATCAGTAATTGAAAACGAAGACAGATGCTCAAGGGCTCTTTCATTCATGCTTTTACTATTGATTCCATCTTCATAAATATCAGTTCTCCGCAACTGCCATTTCAACAGGTACGCCTCTCTAATCGAGTGATTTAAAGACTCTTCAAAGTTACATGATGCCGCCACACCACTAGAAATGATAATATTATTCTTTACCACAATACTTATAATTACTATAATTGGAGCGAAAACATCATTTTTGAAGATCATTACTTTACAATCTTCCAAATTTAATTTCTTATAATATAGGTTATCCTGAAACAAGGTATTAGGAATTATGCTTCCTATTTTTCCATACCAAAAAGTAAATAACGCATTTTTTTCGAGTAATTCTAAAATAGCTTTTGTAACTGCAATAGATGAATCGTAATGAGCAGCCGTCCCAGTAGTATCGATAGCTTGCATTTTATCTGATCTATAGATGGTTCGTTCAAAGGGTAAACATGAGGGTTGCCCACTAATCAGTTCAAAGGTAGGCACCATATTACCTATAAGTGGATTCCCCCCTGCCATTAATGATTTTCTTTCCAAAGATTCCGAAAATGTTTTATATAAAGATAATCGTTTCGTTTCACTTATAGCATTACAGCCTGTTGGACTGATATATTGATTTCTGATGATACTACCGAGATACAAAAAAGATTTATAATCTTTACCGTTGATAAATCTGTTCTCCGGTATATTAAACTTCAACTGATCTCTCAGTATGTACAGTATGATTAACTCATCCTTCCAAACCACTGTATTAAAGCTACAGGGCATATCCTTGGATTTAAGCCTAACAGGTACGTTAATGCATTATCATCAAATCCGGACCAACAAAAGTCCCCTAAAGATTGATTTAAATCCAATATTGACTCACGTAAAGATTGAGCCATGGTTCCGACCTCTATTAATGCATGTCTGTACCCTCTTCTTTTGTATTTGGCTATTGCTCTTGGAATATCGATGGCATATGCAATAAAATAGTTTGAATACATCCTTCTTTCCCACGAGTTTATTGTTCCTATTAAGGTTTCAAAATCCTCATCGCTCCATTGTTTTATTAATTTTATAGAATTATTCTTATTGTCATAAATATATGATCCTCGCGGATAATCCAAATTATCGACCTCTAAAATAACCAAAACTGGGAAAACAGAGTAAAGACCTCCGCCAGAGGGATAACGTTTGGATGTAGATTCAGCACTTCGACCAAATGATAAATGAAGAATTTGACTCAGAAGGGATAAACCAAGCGGTTCATTAAACTTAAAACTCCTGATGCTTCCTTGATGATTAATCTTTGTCACGGGAGGTAGATTCACTTCTAATTCAAAAAAGTTAGGTATAATGTCTGTATTCTCGACCTGATTGAGCCATAGAAGTATCTCCTGATTATATGGAGAAATGCTACTACCGTTTTTAACTATTGTTGAACTCTGATGAAATTTCATTACATCATTGAACGAATGATTGTCCATAATTTTATAAAGCATTAAATCCCAATAGTCACTTTGATTGGTGATAACGTACTTATTCATAACAATCACACAACTCCCAGTGGATACTAATATCTTTAGCTATCTTTTTGGTTTGCAAGTCATACATGACCGAATAATTGATATCTTCCAGTGCTTCATTAGAAAATAAGACATTTCCTTTTGAACGGAATATCAACCTGTCTAAATAGTTAAAAATCATCGTTACAATAGAATAGATATCAATCACATTGAGTGAAGTTTCTACTTTAAAGTTGGGTTCTTGATTATAAAGCAGATCTATCAAATTTTGATAAGTAAGTTCCCCGAACTGGCTGGTCCGTAATTGAGATTCAATGTGACCCATGTGACATAGGTGACATGGCTTCTTCCATTTACAATAATATAGCGAATCAATGTAAAAGCTATTATTATATGTATATGTCATCAACAACAAGTTCCCGTTCTTTTTCGTTTCGGATACAATTTCTGTTGCCAGTTTTTTATCATATGGATTTAAAAATATTATATTAAGAAGATTCGAATTTTTAGCTCCTAATGGAGAATCGACTATAGAAAAATCGATATCAAAATCCGATAAATAGTTGTTCATATGCTGCTTCATATTATGTGCAACAGCTCTATTATTTGTAAAAAAATGAACAGTAGATACATTAAAGCTATATTGTATCTTGTGTTGAATAATTTTATATCTTAGCAAAAATTCAATTGATTGATCACAGTATTCGCTAAAGTGTTGTCTGATTTCCTCCTCAGAAAGATCAGTGTTTGTCTTTGTGTCAAGAATTTTAATCCAATCCTTCATTTCCTCATTATTAATCATCACTATACCAGCTTGATTTTGCACAACGACATCCCCGCTTGGCAATTCATGATAAATGAAGTTTCCAACTGTATACATTTTATTACTATTCACCCCTTATTCAAAGTTTCTTACCTTTATACTATCCTTAACTTATTTCTTAGAGGCTGTATAAGATTACAGCCTCTAACTTTCCTTACAACTTGATTTTTTTAGCCTGTGCAGCTCCCCCTCCTTGTCCACAGCAGGTTGTACAGCAGTATGTGTCACCCTCCATCCTTAGTTCTTGCACACCAGTGAGAACGCCAACACCAAATAAGTTATTTCCTTCCTGATCTTCTACATTAATAATATATGGCTTATGTTCTTTCTCATCTTTTCCATAAACGACTTCCATTGTTTTCACCTCCCTCTTTTTAAATGTCTGTATAATAACTCTCATTCCAAATCAATTTTCAAAACTCAACAGATTGGAATTTGAGTTTATACACCTATCTCATTCTGGAGCCCATATGTAGATCGGCTACACTTAGTTGGACAGAAAAATTAAGGGCTAGTAGAATTAACACATCATAACAAGGAGCGGATCTACTATGCCAAGAATAAGACGAACATTTACAGATGATTTCAAGAAACAGATGG
>Ga0209566_100616_pt1 | contig 22023 bp, 20 predicted proteins | sample Araplavi_mTSA_r2_2_FD_184287 | JGI IMG/M metagenome (GOLD analysis project Ga0209566, IMG submission 184287) | Arabidopsis root microbial communities from North Carolina, USA - plate scrape CL_Cvi_mTSA_r2 (SPAdes) (version 2) | ecosystem: Host-associated > Plants > Roots > Endosphere | place...
GCAGCCTCGCGGATTTCCGTTCCGTCGACGGCGTCGCGAGCTGGCTCGCGCGTGTCGCGGCGGGCTGATCGACGGCCCGGAAGACCTTCGCCGGAGTCGCCTTTCGCACTGTGTGTTGCGCCGGCGCAGCAGCCTTGCAACCGGCGCTTGCCACACGAATTGGCGTCGCTAAAATGGCGCCCGCCATGAGACCAGCCGCCTTCCTTCTCGCCGCGCTCTGCTGCGCGGCGAGCGCCCACGCCAGCCAGATTCCGTCCGACGCCGCATCGGTCGGCACATACTTTTCGTATGACAATGCGGCGGCCGACGCGACCGTCGACCTGATCGAGCAGGCGCAGCGTCGCGTCTTGCTGGCCGGCTATACGCACGTGCCGCCGGCGGTCGCGAGCGCGCTGCGCGCGGCCCGCTCGCGCGGGATCGAGGTGCGTGTCGTGCTCGTGCGTTCGCCGCACGCGGGCCGGTACAGCGGCGCGGGCTATCTGAAAGCGTCGGGTATCGACGTGGCGATCGAGTCGCGGCACGGCGATCCCGCGCCGCGCTTCGTGATCGTGGACGACAGCGTCGCGCTGACGACGCTCTCCGAAGGGGCGGCTGCGCATGCGGAAACGGTGAACGTGTTCCAGCGCGCGCCCGAGCTCGCGCAATCCTATGCGCAGTCGTTCTGGCGGCTGTACCGGCAGGCCGGCGGCCTCTGACCCTTTCCTTCGGTGCCCCGCGCGCCGGTGTGACCCTGCTTGCATCGGCGCTGCCGATGAACCATGCTCGTTGACAGGCGCCGACGCGGGTTTCGCGCCTCCGGCGCAACGGCAGGGAGCCGAACGTGTTCGAGTGTTTTGCCGATCGTACCGATGCCGGCTGTCAGCTGGCCGGCGCGTTGCGCGATTATGCGGGCCGCGGCAATGTCGTCGTGCTCGCCTTGCCGCGCGGCGGTGTGCCCGTCGCGTATCCGGTCGCCCGTGCGCTGCACGCGCCGCTCGACGTGCTGGTCGTACGCAAGCTCGGCGTGCCGTCCGATCCCGAGCTCGCGATGGGCGCGATCGCGACGGGCGGTGCGATTCATCTGCAGCGTTCGGTGCTCCGCTCGATGGGCGTGTCCGACGCGCAGCTCGCCGATGTGATCGCGCGCGAGACGGTCGAACTGCATCGCCGCGAGGCGCTGTACCGCGGTGCCGAGCCGCCGCTGCCGGTCGAGGGCCGCATTGCGATCGTCGTCGACGACGGCGTCGCGACCGGCGCGTCGATGCGCGTCGCGCTGCAGACGTTGCGCGAGCGTCACCCGGCGCGCATCGTCGCGGCTGTGCCGGTCGCGCCGGCGGGTGCGCGGCACGCGTTCGACGATCTAGCCGATGCGTTCGTCACGGTGTGGCAGCCGCTGCCGTTCTTCGGGATCAGCCAGTTCTACGCGCGCTTCGAGCAGACGAGCGACGACGAGGTACGCGCGTTGCTCGACGCGGCCCGGCCCTGACGCGGCATCACGTGCGCCTGATGCGGCGCGGGCGGGGGCGACGGGTTTCGGCCCACGCGAACAGGCGCTGCAGCGTCGGATGGACCTCCCCGCGCCAGCGCACCCCGGTAAACAGCCCGTAGTGATCGCAGTCGCCGATGTCGATGCGGTAGCGCTCGTCGTCGGCGAGGCCGCTGCACATGTCGAGCGCCGCATGCGTCTGGCCGGCGCCCGTGACCGCGTCGCATGCGCCTTCGACGGTCAGCAGCGCGACGCCGCGCAGCGCGGCCGGCTCGACGCGCCGCCCACCCACGTCCCAGGTACCGACCGCGAGGCTCATGCGCTGGAACACGATGTCGACCGTGTCGAGGAAATACTCGGCCGGCATGTCGAGCAGCGCCGTGTATTCGAGCAGCGCACGCCGTGCGCCGGCGAGCCCGGTCATGTCGAAGCGCGACGCGGCCAGCGCGTACGCTTCGATCAGCGACAGGAAGCGCTGCGGGTACACGAGCGCGATCTCGCCCTGCTGCAGATAGGTGGGAAACACGTGGCGGCCATGCCCCGCGAAACCCGGCGGCACGACGTCGATCAGGTGGCGGCGGCACCAGCCCAGCGAATGGGCCGCGGCGGCGGTGCCGAGCGCGCTCGGATTCCGGCGCGCGTCGAGCGGGCCGCCGATCAGCGTGACGCTCGCGGGCGGCGCGAGACCGCGAGCGGCGCGCAGCGCGAGCGCGCCGAGCACCGGCACGGTTGCCTGGCACACGGCGACGACATGCAGCGGCCGGTCGTCGTGCGCGAGCCCGTCGACGAAGCCGTCGAGCGTCGCGACATATTCGTCGAGCCCGAAGCGGCCCGCCGCGAGCGGCACGTCGCGCGCATTGCGCCAGTCGGTCACGCAGACGTCGCCGTCCGCGAGCAGCGTCTCGACGGTTTCCCGCATCATCACGGCCGCATGCCCGGCGAGCGGCGCGCAGAGCAGTACCGTGCGCCGCGCGTCGACGCGCGTGAAGCGCCGCAGGTCGCAGAACGGCGTGCGCGCGACGATGCGCTCGCCGACGGCCGGCCACCCGATGTCGAAGTGCGGGGGCTCGCCCGGCGGCCCGAGCAGCGGCTCGAACAGGTCGTCGTAGCACGACGATGCGGCGTGCGGCAGCGTGGCCGCGGGCCACGCGTCGAACGCATGCCGCGTCGCCGCGCGCCAGGCGCGCATCCATTCCCGCTGCTGCTCGACGAGGGCGTACCACATGGCGAACCTTGGGGCGGAAGGGGCGTGAACTTGCATTATGGTCACTGCGGCCGGACAACGTGAGCCCCGCGTGCGGCCGGCTGAGGCGCATCAAGCGCACGGGCGCGCTAGGCGAAGCGCTGCGGCGCTGCTACAGTCGTCGATCCCATTCCCTCAAGCGGAGCGTTTGCGATGAAGCTGATCGGCATGCTGGATTCCCCGTTCGTGCGCCGTGTCGCCATTTCGGCGAAGCTGCTCGACCTCCCGTTCGAACACGAGTCGCTCTCGGTGTTCCGTCATGTCGAGCAGTTCAGGGCGATCAATCCGGTCGTCAAGGCACCGACGCTCGTGACCGACGACGGTGCGACGCTGATGGATTCGTCGCTGATCGTCGATTATCTCGATCATCGGGTCGCGCCCGCGCGGCGGCTGCTGCCCGAGGATGCGGCCGCGCGCCTGAACACGCTCGTGCCGGTCGGTTTCGCGCTGGCAGCTGCCGAGAAGAGCGTGCAGGTCGTCTACGAGCAGGCGCTGCGTCCGGCCGACAAGCAGCACGCGCCGTGGCTCGAGCGCGTGCTGAGCCAGATCGAGGGCGCATACGGTGCACTGGAGCCGCTCGTCGCCGCCGCGAACGGCTGGTTCGGCGGCGCGCGCCTGCTGCAGTCCGACGTGACGGTGGCGGTCGCATGGCGCTTCACGCAGTTCATGGCGGCCGACTACCCGGTACTCGCGCGGATCGATCCGGCCCGTTATCCGGCGCTCGCCGCGCATTCCGCGCGGGCGGAAGCGCTGCCGGCATTCGTCGAAACGCCGCTCGCGTAGGCCCGCCGGCGGGCTATCCGGCTGCTGCCGGCTGCCCGCCGGGCCTTGCCAGGCAAGCGTCGGCGGATTGTTCTCCGCGGCTGACAAGTGACTTCGCATTCGCGCGGTTTATCCGGCGGGCGCCGATCCCTAGAATCCACTCCATCGAATGACGCCTTGCCTGATGGAGCTGATGATGCGAACCCTGATCGAATCGAGCCTGTACCACCCGTCCGTCGTGTTGCCGCTTGCCGCGCTGACGCAGTTGATGGTCGAGCGCGATTTCAATCTCGGTCAGGTCGGGCTGATCGTCGCGACGCGTGGTGCACAGGCGGCCGTGTCGCGATCGCGCGCACTGCTGTTCTGCCGCAACTGCGAAGCGCACGCATGAGCGCGTACGCGGCGAGGGGATGAAAAAAAAGCCCGGCCGGCGCAAGCCGGTCGGGCGGATCGGATTCGATCGGACCCCGGCTTCGGCCGGGGTTTTTCATGGGCGACGCTCAGGCGCGCGCGGTCGACACGGCAGGGTACATGCCCGAATCGTCGTCCTCGCGCATCTGGCGCACGAGCTGGTGGGCTTCGCGGCGCGTCGCGACGGCCGGCGGCGAGCCCTTGAGCGGCTGGCGTGCGGTTTCGGCGAGCGCGACGACCGACACGATGCCGATCACGGCGGCGCCCATCATGTAGTACGCGGGCATCATCAGGTTGTGCGTGACGTCGACGAGCCACGCGGTGACCAGCGGCGTCGTGCCGCCGAACAGCGACACCGACACGTTGAAGCCGATGGCGAGCGCGCCGTAGCGGATCTCGGTCGGGAACAGTGCCGGCAGCGCCGACGGCATCACGCCGGTAAAGCACGACAGCAGCACGCCGAGGATCAGCAGGCCGCCGAACACCGATGCCGTGGTGCCGGCATGGATCAGCATCATCGACGGGATCGACAGCGCGAGCAGGCCGACGCAGCCGGCGAGCATCACGGGCTTGCGGCCGATCCGGTCGGACAGGCGGCCGGCGGCGAGCGTCAGCGGCATCATCAGCACCATCACGATCAGCACGAGCACGAGGCTGTGCGATTCGTCGAAATGCAGCGTCGACGACATGAAGCTCGGCAGGTACGACAGCACCATGTAGTCGGTCACGTTGAAGATCAGCACGAGGCCGACGCACAGCAGCAGCGCACGCCAGTTGCGCATCAGCGTTTCGCGGAAGCGCGCCTTCGGCACGGCCTTGTCCTGCGCTTCGCGCTCCTCGGCCTGGCGCTTGAACGCCGGCGTTTCCTCGAGCTTCATCCGGATGTACAGGCCGATCAGGCCGAGCGGGCCGGCGATCAGGAACGGCACACGCCAGCCCCACGACAGCAGCGCCTCCTGCGACAGCGACGCGGTGAGCAGCGCGACGACACCGGCACCCATCACATAGCCGATCAGCGTGCCGAATTCGAGGAAGCTGCCCATGAAGCCGCGGCGCTTGTCGGTCGAGAACTCGGCGATGAAGGTGGCCGCGCCGCCGTATTCGCCGCCGGTCGAGAAGCCCTGCACGAGGCGGGCGACGAGCAGCAGCACGGGCGCCATGATGCCGATCGACGCGTAGCTGGGAATGAGGCCGATCGCGAAGGTGCCGACGGCCATCATGATCATCGTGGCGGCGAGCACGCGCTGGCGGCCGATGCGGTCGCCGAGCGGGCCGAACACCATGCCGCCGAGCGGGCGCACGAGGAAGGCGGCCGCGAACGTGCCGAAGGTGGCGAGCAGCTGCGCGGACGGGCTGCTGGACGGGAAGAACACCTTGCCGAGCGTGACGGCGATGTAGCTGTAGACGCCGAAGTCGAACCATTCCATCGCATTGCCGATGGCCATCGCGCTGACGGCGCGCTTGAGCAGGCTCTGGTCGACGACGGTGATGTCGTCCGCGACGAGCGGGGCTTCGCCGGACGACGAAGCGGAGGAAGAAGCAGCGGTCGGGCTGACGTGTGTTGCGGTCAAGGTCATGCACTCCTTTGACTGCGCCGAACGGGCGGGCCGTCCGACACGGTTTGCCGGCGAGCGCGGTGTCGTGCGCGGCGCGTCGGGGCAGACCATTAAGCACTTACTGCACAAGCGGCGGTAAAGGGCCGTAAGGGGCTGCTTCGACGCGGGCCCGATGGGCCGTCGCGACAGTGCGCTCATGAAGAATGGGCCGCGTGATGCAAGCGGCAGATGCCGGTGCGGACGATGTCCGGCGTTCCGGCAAGCGCCCCGGAGGGGCAACGAAACGAGAAAAGCGGGCCTGTCGGGCGGGCTTTCCTGTGGGTGCAATTTCGGTCGAAGGGCCGGCCCGCAAGGCGCGGACGGACTTCTCTCGAAATCGAATAGACAGAGATTGAATGTTGAAACAGGCAACATGATAGCACGATGGCGGATGATCGTGCAAATTGCCGGGAAACGCCCGTCTGGCGGGGCGTTCGGCGGGGGCGGCTCGGGTATGATCGGCGGCGCGCGGCGGGGCCGTGCCGCCTCGCGGTGACGGGGGCGAATTCACGAGGAACCGGATGACCGAACTGATGAGGATCGCGGCGCTGTTCGCCGCCACCGCGCTGGCCGAAATCGTCGGCTGTTACCTGCCGTGGCTCGTGCTGAAGGAGGGGCGGCCGGTGTGGCTGCTGCTGCCGGCCGCGCTGTCGCTCGCGTTGTTCGCGTGGCTGCTGACGCTGCACCCGAGTGCGGCGGGGCGCACCTATGCGGCGTACGGCGGCGTGTACATCGCGGTGGCGCTGGTCTGGCTGCGGGTGGTCGACGGCGTCGCGCTGACCCGCTGGGACGTGGCCGGCGCGGCGCTCGCGCTCGGCGGAATGGCGGTCATCGCGCTGCAGCCGCGCGCGTGAGCGCGGCCGCGGCGCATGCCGTGTGCCGTGTGTTTCAGGCCGTTTCGGCGGCGCCTGCGTCGGCGGACTGGCGCCATACGCAGGTGCCCTTGACCGACTTGTCGAGCTCGTCGAGCTGCGCCTGGTGCGCGGCGAGCTCGTCGTCGCTCGCGGCCACCACGGCCAGGTCGAGCGCGGCGAGCGACACGCGCTGGCCGTTTGCCGCGCCGCCGTCGGCACCCGCGTCGTCGAGCATGTCGATCACGAGGCTGTCCTGGCCGCGCGTCATCGCGAGATAGACCTCGGCGAGCAGTTCCGAGTCGAGCAGTGCGCCGTGCAGCGTACGGTGCGCGTTGCTGATGCCGAAGCGGTCGCACAGCGCGTCGAGCGAGTTGCGCTTGCCGGGGAACATCTGCTTGGCCTGCACGAGCGTGTCGATCACGCCGCCGCAATGTTCGGTGAACGGCGGCAGGCCGAGCCGCGCGAATTCCGCGTCGAGAAAGCCAAGGTCGAACGGCGCATTGTGGATGATCAGCTCGGCGTCCTTCACGAAGTCGCGGATCTGGTCGGCGACTTCCGCGAATTTCGGCTTGTCGCTGAGGAATTCGGTCGTGAGGCCGTGCACCGCCAGCGCGCCCGGATCGCTGTCGCGCTCGGGGTTCACGTAGAAGTGCAGGTTGTTGCCGGTGAGCCGCCGGTTCAGCAGCTCGACGCAGCCGATTTCGATGAGGCGGTCGCCCGTGCGGGCGTTCAGGCCGGTGGTTTCGGTATCGAGAATGATCTGGCGCATGTCGGGGAAAACGTAGGAAACAGGGGGGGCGGCCCGCGTTCAGGCCGTGAGCGATTCGACGCCGCGATTCGCGAGCGCATCCGCGCGCTCGTTTTCGGGATGGCCCGCGTGGCCCTTGACCCAGCGCCACTCGACCTCGTGCTGCGCGACGAGCGCGTCGAGCCGCTTCCACAGGTCGGCGTTCTTCACGGGCGTCTTCGCGGCGGTGACCCAGCCTTTTTTCTTCCAGCCGTGGATCCACTCGCTGATGCCTTTCTGCACGTATTGCGAGTCGGTGTGCACGATCACCTGGCACGGCCGCTTCAGCGCTTCGAGCGCGGCGATCACGCCCATCAGCTCCATGCGGTTGTTGGTCGTGTTCGGCTCGCCGCCGAACAGCTCCTTTTCCTTGTCGCCGTAGCGCATCAATGCGCCCCAGCCGCCGGGGCCGGGGTTGCCCTTGCAGGCGCCGTCGGTATAGATGTCGATCGTATCGATTGTCATGAATGTTCTTGATGGGTGGTCGGGGAGGCCGCCGGCGTCAGGCCCGGTGCGAGCACGGGTTTCTTCATCCGGATCTGGCCGACGAGGCGCATGCCGCGCACGCGCTTGACGGCCGTCACCATGTAGACGGCGCCGAAGATCGGCCACCAGCGGTCGCCGGCGGCTTCCATGAAGCCGTAGCGGGCCAGCCACTTGTCGGTGACGAGCGGCGGCCGGTAGCAGCCGAAGCGGCCGCGTTCGAGGTCGAAGCCGAGCAGCTTGATCCAGTCCTTGAGCCGGATGAACGCGATCTGGTCGCGCGTGGCCGGCACGAACGGACGGTTCGCCATGCGCCCGAACGATTGCCGCATGCCCCACAGGCTGAGCGAATTGAAGCCGGTGATCACGAGCTGGCCTTCCGGCATCAGCACGCGCTCGGCCTCGCGCAGCAGGCGGTGCGGATCGGACGTGAATTCGAGCGTGTGCGGCATCACGATCAGGTCGACGCTCTGCGACTCGAACGGCAGGTCGAGCAGGTCGCACCAGGTCGTGCTGCGATCGGCGGGTGCATGCTCGGGCGAATGGGCTTCGCGGGCCCACGGATACTGATAGGGCGCGCTCGCGCCGCTCGCCGGATCGAGCACGAGGCCGCGATACGGCATGCGGTTCTCGCGCAGCGCGTCGAGCTGCGGCAGGCCGAGCTGCAGCGCGTGGAACCCGAAGACGTCGGACACGATCCGGTCGAGCTGCGCCTGCTCCCAGCCCAGCACGTAGCGGCCGGGAGGCGAGTCGGTCCAGGCGGGCCAGTCTATAATTTGACGGTCAGACATAACGATGATTGCGCGCCCATGAACGAGCTGGAATACGTGCCGGTTCCGGCATTCGATGACAACTATATCTGGCTCGTCTCGGACGAGCGCGATGCGATCGCCGTCGATCCGGGTGAAGCCGCGCCGGTGCGCCGGGTTCTTGCCGAACGAGGCTGGCGGTTGACCGCTATTTTACTCACGCACCATCATGCCGACCACGTCGGCGGTGTCGCGGCACTGCGCGATAGCCAACCGGACGATGCTCCGCTCGCGGTTTACGGCCCTGCGGCCGAGGCGATCGGCGTGGTCACGCGGCCGCTTGCAGGCGGCGATCGCGTGACGCTCGACGCACCGTCCGTCGCATTCGACGTGCTCGACGTGCCCGGCCACACGCGCGGCCACATCGCCTATTTCCAGGCAGCCGGGCCGCGCAACGCGGCGCCGCACGTGTTCTGCGGCGACACGCTGTTCTCGTGCGGCTGCGGCCGCCTGTTCGAGGGCACGCCCGCGCAGATGCTCGCGTCGCTCGACGCGCTCGCCGCGCTGCCGGGCGACACGCGCGTGCATTGTGCCCACGAATACACGCTGTCCAATATTCGCTTCGCGCTCGCATGCGAGCCCGGCAATGCGGCGCTCGCTGCGTGGCGCGACGAAGCGCAGGCGCTGCGCGCGCGGGGTGTGCCGACGCTGCCCACTACGATTGCTCACGAGCGTGCCGTTAACCCGTTCATGCGGGCGGACAGCGCGGCGATTCATGCCACGCTCGAGGCCGAGTTGCATGAAACGGTGCCGGATCGTCTGACGGCGTTCACGCTGATGCGCGAATGGAAAAACCGGTTCCGATGACGATTTCCGGAGGACTCCAAAGCTCAAGCGGTGTCTGTAAAAATTGCTCCAAATGTAGGATTTCGCTGAGTTTTCGGTGTTTTTATTGACGTGAAGCACGCACTTCCGTAGTATCGCCTGCAATTTCCAGCCGTCGGAAGCCGAGATTTTCATGCGACTTATATTGAGTGCGATGGTGGTCCTGCTGCTCGCCGCTTGTGCGAGCCAGGCCCCTGTCGCCAACAACGCCGCCGATTCGCAGGCGACGTCCAACTACCTCCGTAAATCAGCCACCGCCAAAGAAACTGTCGACGTCGACAAGCAATCCGTCGGCGACCTGACCAGTGCAGACTCCGATCTCTGGGGCCGTATCCGCCGCGGTTTCCAGATGCCCGACCTGCAGAGCGACCTCGTCGACATGCAGACGACCTGGTACACGCAGCGGCCCGACTACGTGCAGCGCATGACCGAGCGCTCGCAGAAGTACCTGTATCACATCGTCGAGGAGCTCGAGGCGCGTCACATGCCGACCGAGCTCGCACTGCTGCCGTTCATCGAGTCCGCGTACAACCCGCAGGCGCTGTCGGTCGCGAAGGCGGCCGGCATGTGGCAGTTCATGCCCGGCACGGGCCGTACCTACAACCTGAAGCGCAACATGTGGCAGGACGAGCGCCGCGACGTGCTTGCGTCGACGAGCGCCGCGCTCGACTACCTGTCGCGCCTGCATGACATGTTCGGTGACTGGTATCTCGCGCTGGCCGCGTACAACTGGGGCGAGGGCAACGTGCAGCGTGCGATCGCGCGCAACCAGGCGGCCGGCCTGCCGACCGACTACCAGAACCTGCGGATGCCGAACGAGACGCGCAACTACGTGCCGAAGCTGCAGGCGGTGAAGAACATCATCGCGAGCCCGCAGCAGTACGGCCTGACGCTGCCGGACATCCCGAACCACCCGTATTTCGTGACGGTCACGACGTCGCGCGACATCGACGTGGCGGTCGCCGCGAAGCTCGCGAACCTGTCGCTCGACGAATTCCGCTCGCTGAACCCGTCGTTCTCGAAGCCGGTGATCCTCGGCGCGACCGAGCCGCAGATCCTGCTGCCGTTCGACAACGCGTCGGCGTTCGAGAAGAACCTGAAAGCCTACAACGGCCAGCTTTCGTCGTGGACCACCTATACGGTCAGCGAACGCGCACGGCCGGCCGCGATCGCCGAGAAGATCGGCGTGGACGCCGATACGCTGATGTCGATCAACAAGATTCCGGCCGGCATGCGCCTGAAGCCGGGCTCGACGATCGTCGTGCCGCGCGGCGATGACGACGACGAGGACATCAGTGCCGACGTCGCCGAAAACGGCGCGCTCGCGATGGAACCCGATGTGCCCGACACGCGCAAGATGCTGATCCGCGTGCGCCGCAAGCAGTCGATGGCGGCGATCGCCGGCCGCTACGGCGTGTCGGTCGGCCAGCTTAAGGCGTGGAACCGCACGCACCGCGATCTCGTGATGCCGGGCCAGGCGCTCGTGCTGCACGTGCCGGTCGGCCGTTCGGTGCCGGCGGAGCCCGGTCCGGAACGGATCGCGACGTCGGCCGCCGGTGCGCACATCGAGCGCGCGAGCCTGGCGGTGGGCGGCAAGTCGCACGGCGCGAAGCGCGGCGCGGCGAAGCCGGCGGCCAAATCGACGAAAGCGGCGCCGGCCAAGGCCACAACGCACAAGGGCAAGAAGAAGTAACGCAGTCGCGAGCGCATCGCGCGGCCGGCCCGGTTCGTGCGATTGCGTTATCATCCGACGAAATGCGACGAAACGCCGTCACCGAGGTGACGGCGTTTTTGTTTGTGCGCGGCGCGGGGGTGCCGCGTTGAATGCCTTCATATAACAAGGAGAGGCGATGTCGTCGGTGCAGGTGAGGGTGCTCGTGCTGTTTTCGGTCGGGTATTTCGTGTCGTATGTGTTTCGCGGCGTCAATCTGGGCTTCGCGCCGTTCGTCACGCACGAGCTCGGGTTGTCGGCCGCCGATCTCGGCCTGCTCACCAGTCTCTATTTCCTCGGCTTCGCGGGTGCGCAGATCCCGGCCGGCGTGATGCTCGATCACTTCGGCCCGCGCCGCGTGACGGCCGGCATGCTGCTGTTCGCGGCCGCCGGGGCGGCCGTGTTCGGCGCCGCGCACAGCCTCGGCACGATGATGGTCGGCCGGCTGCTGATCGGCGTCGGCGTATCGGTGTGTCTCGGCGCGGCGTTCAAGGCGCTCGCGCAGCATTTCCCGGTCGGCCGGCTGCCGCTCGTGAACGGCCTCGTGATGGCCGTGGGCGGCCTCGGCGGCGTGATGGTCGGCTCGCCGCTGACCTGGCTGCTCGGCTGGACGAGCTGGCGCGCGATCTGTTTCGGTCTCGCGGTGCTGACGGTGGCCGTCGCGGCGTCGATCGGCCTGGGCGCGCCGGAGGCGAAGCAGGTGCGTCACCAGGGCGGGCTCGTCAGCCAGTTCAAGGGCACGTGGCATATCCTGGGCAGCCGTGCGTTCTGGAAGATCTCGTCGTTCTCCGTTGTCACGCAGGGGGTGTTCTACGCGATGCAGTCGCTGTGGGTCGGGCCGTACCTGCGCGACGTCGCGGGGTTCGATGCGCCGCATGCGGCGCGCCTCGTGTCGGTGCTCGGCTTCGCGATGATGGCCGGCTGCGTCGGCTTCGGCGCCGCGGCGCGCGTGCTCGAGCGGCGCGGCGTGTCCGTGTACGCGTTCTGCGGCATCGGCATGGCGTTGTTCGTCGCGACTCAGGCCGCGATCGTGGCGCGCGTGCCATTGCCGCCGGCCGTTCTGTGGGCCGCATACGGGATGTTCGGCGGCGTCGGCATCCTGACCTACGCGGTGATGGCCGGACATTTTCCCGCGCATCTGATCGGCCGCGCGAACACGACGCTCACGCTCGTGATCTTCCTGCTGATCTTTGCGTTCCAGATCGGTGTCGGCGCGGTGCTGTCGCACTGGCCCGCGGTCGACGGCCGCTATCCGGCCGCCGCGCACTTCACGGCATGGGGCGTGTTGCTCGCGCTGCAGCTCGCGAGCGCGGTCTGGTACGTATGGCCCGCGCGCGGCGCTGGCCAAGTACACTGATCCGGCGGTACGCTCGGGGCAGGGCGGCCGCGTAAAACGGGGCCGCAGCGCGCTGCTTCGCGCCGCCGCGCGTCGCGCACGCACGATCGGACGGCCGTATCGATTGAAGATAAGGCCATTTTCAGGCTATAATTTGAAAGTTTGTGCTGATCAACCTCGCACCCTAGCGCCTACCTCATACATCCCGTTCATCCGCCGCACGCCGCCAGCCGGGCGATGCCGCGAAGCCTCGTGCGCCACGCGCCGGGTTCGCGTCTCGACAACGCAGGCCGCGTTCAGCTAGCGACCACGCGCGCCCACGCAGCGCGGCGCTCGCGCGGCAGGGTAAACAGGTCGGCAGCAGGGTGTTCCCCAAGGAGCCTCCCGTGTTGCCGTCTTTTACTCCCGCCTTGCTTGCACTCGCCGACGGCACGGTCTTTCGTGGTTATTCGATCGGGGCCGAAGGCCATACGATCGGCGAAGTCGTGTTCAATACCGCGATCACCGGCTATCAGGAAATCCTGACCGACCCGAGCTACTCGCGCCAGATCGTCACGCTCACCTATCCGCATATCGGCAACGTCGGCGTGAACGCCGAAGACGTCGAAGCCACGAAAGTCCATGCCGCCGGCCTGATCATCCGTGATCTGCCCACGCTCGCATCGAACTTCCGCATGGACCGCACGCTCGGCGACTACCTGCGCGACGAAGGCGTCGTCGCGATCGCCGGCATCGACACCCGCAAGCTGACCCGCATCCTGCGCGACAAGGGCGCGCAGAACGGCTGCATCCTGACGGGTTCGGACGACGAAGCGAAAGCGATCGAGCTCGCGCGCTCGTTCCCGGGTCTCGCGGGCATGGATCTCGCGAAGGTCGTGTCGACCACGAAGCCGTTCGAGTGGAAGCAGACCGAATGGCGCCTCGAAGGCGGCTACGGCATGCAGGAAGCGCCGAAGTACCGTGTCGTCGCGTACGATTTCGGCGTCAAGTACAACATCCTGCGCATGCTCGCGGAACGCGGCTGCCACGTGACGGTGCTGCCGGCCGAGGCGAGCGCGGAAGATGCGCTCGCGCTGAATCCGGACGGCATCTTCCTGTCGAACGGCCCCGGCGATCCGGAACCGTGCGACTACGCGATCGCGGCCACGAAGCAATTCATCGAGCGCGGCGTGCCGACCTTCGGCATCTGCCTGGGTCACCAGATCATGGGCCTCGCGGTCGGCGCGAAGACGCTGAAGATGAAGACGGGCCACCACGGCGCGAACCACCCGGTGAAGGATCTCGGCGACGGCCGCGTGGTGATCACGTCGCAGAACCACGGCTTCGCGGTCGATGCGGATTCGCTGCCGGCCAACGCGCGCGTGACGCACGTGTCGCTGTTCGACGGCACGCTGCAGGGCTTCGAGCTGACCGACAAGCCGGCATTCTGCTTCCAGGGCCACCCGGAAGCATCGCCCGGCCCGCACGACATCGGCTATCTGTTCGACCGCTTCACCGCGCTGATGGACGCGGCGAAGCAGCGCAACGCTTAACGCAACCGACGCAACCGAAGGACGGGAGATTCGCATCATGTTCGGCCACGCACTCGGCATCACGGATATCTGGACCTACGTGTTCGGCGTGATCTTCATCATCCTGCTGCCGGGGCCGAACTCGATGTACGTGCTGTCGCTCGCGGCGCAGCGCGGCGTGAAGGCGGGCTATCGCGCGGCGTGCGGCGTGTTCGTCGGCGACACGGTGCTGATGGTGCTGTCCGCCGCCGGCGTCGCGTCGCTGCTGAAGGCGAACCCGCTGCTGTTCTCCGTCGTCAAGTACGGCGGCGCCGCGTATCTGCTCTACATCGGCACCGGCATGCTGCGCAGCGCGTGGCAGAAGCTGCGCGCGCGCACCGATGCGCCGGCCGATGTACCGCCCGCGGTCGACGGCGAGCGCCCGTTCCGCAAGGCGCTGATCGTGAGCCTGCTGAATCCGAAGGCGATCCTGTTCTTCATCTCGTTCTTCATCCAGTTCGTCGACCCGGCATTCCCGCATCCCGCGCTGTCGTTCGTCGTGCTCGGGGCGATCGCGCAATGCGCGAGCTTCCTGTACCTGAGCACGCTGATCTTCGCGGGTGCGCGGCTCGCCGAGCACTTCCGCCGCCGCCGCAAGCTTGCAGCAGGCGCGGCGAGCAGCGTGGGCGGCCTGTTCATCGGTTTCTCGGTGAAGCTCGCGCTCGCCACGATGAGCTGAGCGCAGCCGGCCGACCCACGACAACGATTACTTATTGAATTCACAAGCCATGCCAAAACGCACAGACATCAAGAGCATCCTCATCATCGGCGCCGGCCCGATCATCATCGGCCAGGCGTGCGAGTTCGACTATTCGGGCGCGCAGGCTTGCAAGGCGTTGCGTGAGGAGGGCTACAAGGTCGTTCTCGTCAACAGCAACCCGGCGACGATCATGACCGATCCGAACACGGCCGACGTGACCTACATCGAGCCGATCACGTGGGAAGTCGTCGCACGCATCATCGAGAAGGAGCGCCCGGACGCGATCCTGCCGACGATGGGCGGCCAGACCGCGCTGAACTGCGCGCTCGACCTGCACCACCACGGCGTGCTCGAGAAGTTCGGCGTCGAGCTGATCGGCGCGTCGCCGGAAGCGATCGACAAGGCGGAAGACCGCCAGAAGTTCAAGGAAGCGATGACCAAGATCGGTCTCGGTTCCGCGAAGTCGGGCATCGCGCACTCGATGGAAGAAGCGACCCAGGTGCACGCCGAGATCATGGCCGGCACCGGCGGCAGCGGCTACCCGGTCGTGATCCGTCCGTCGTTCACGCTCGGCGGCTCGGGCGGCGGTATCGCGTACAACCGCGAAGAGTTCGAGGAGATCTGCAAGCGCGGTCTCGACCTGTCGCCCACGCGCGAGCTGCTGATCGAAGAGTCGCTGCTCGGCTGGAAGGAATACGAGATGGAAGTCGTGCGCGACCGCGCCGACAACTGCATCATCGTCTGCTCGATCGAGAACCTCGACCCGATGGGCGTGCACACCGGCGACTCGATCACGGTCGCGCCGGCGCAGACGCTCACCGACAAGGAATACCAGATCCTGCGTAACGCATCGCTCGCGGTGCTGCGCGAGATCGGCGTCGACACGGGCGGCTCGAACGTGCAGTTCTCGATCAACCCGAAGGACGGCCGCATGGTCGTCATCGAAATGAACCCGCGCGTGTCGCGTTCGTCGGCGCTCGCATCGAAGGCAACGGGCTTCCCGATCGCGAAGGTCGCGGCGAAGCTGGCCGTCGGCTACACGCTCGACGAGCTGAAGAACGAAATCACCGGCGGCCAGACGCCGGCGTCGTTCGAGCCGACCATCGACTACGTCGTCACGAAGATCCCGCGTTTCGCGTTCGAGAAGTTCCGTGAAGCCGATTCGCGCCTGACCACGCAGATGAAGTCGGTCGGCGAGGTGATGGCGATCGGCCGTACGTTCCAGGAGTCGTTCCAGAAGGCGCTGCGCGGCCTCGAAGTCGGTGTCGACGGTCTCGACGAGAAGTCGACCGACCGCGACGAGATCGCGATCGAGATCCACGAGCCGGGCCCGGATCGCATCTGGTACGTCGGTGATGCATTCCGCATCGGCATGACGGCCGAGGAAATCTTCGCGGAAACCGCGATCGACCCGTGGTTCCTCGAGCAGATCGAGCAGATCATCCTGAAGGAAAAGGCGCTCGCGGGCCGCACGCTCGCGTCGCTGACGTTCGACGAGCTGCGCTACCTGAAGCAGAGCGGCTTCTCCGACCGCCGTCTCGCGAAGCTGCTCGGCGCGACGCCGGAAGACGTCCGCAAGCGCCGCATCGAACTCAACGTGCGCCCGGTCTACAAGCGCGTCGACACGTGCGCGGCCGAGTTCGCGACGAAAACCGCGTACATGTACTCGACCTATGAGGAAGAGTGCGAGGCGCAGCCGACCACCAACAAGAAGATCATGGTGCTGGGCGGCGGCCCGAACCGGATCGGCCAGGGCATCGAGTTCGACTACTGCTGCGTGCACGCGGCGCTCGCGATGCGCGAGGACGGCTACGAAACGATCATGGTCAACTGCAACCCGGAAACGGTGTCGACCGACTACGACACGTCCGACCGCCTGTACTTCGAGCCGCTGACGCTCGAAGACGTGCTCGAGATCGTCGACAAGGAAAAGCCGGTCGGCGTGATCGTCCAGTACGGCGGCCAGACGCCGCTGAAGCTCGCGCTCGACCTCGAGGCGCACGGCGTGCCGATCGTCGGCACGTCGCCGGACATGATCGACGCGGCCGAAGACCGCGAACGCTTCCAGAAGCTGCTGCAGGACCTCGGCCTGCGCCAGCCGCCGAACCGCACCGCGCGCGCCGAAGACGAAGCGCTCGCACTGGCGGCCGAAATCGGCTATCCGCTGGTCGTGCGCCCGTCGTACGTGCTGGGCGGCCGCGCGATGGAAATCGTCCACGAGCCGCGCGACCTCGAGCGCTACATGCGCGAGGCCGTGAAGGTGTCGAACGATTCGCCGGTGCTGCTCGACCGCTTCCTGAACGACGCGATCGAGTGTGACGTCGACTGCATCTGCGACGGCGAAGCCGTGTTCATCGGCGGCGTGATGGAGCACATCGAGCAGGCGGGCGTCCACTCGGGCGACTCGGCATGCTCGCTGCCGCCGTACTCGCTGTCGAAGGAGACCGTGGCCGAGCTGAAGCGCCAGACGGGCGCGATGGCGAAGGCGCTGAACGTGGTCGGTCTGATGAACGTTCAGTTCGCGATCCAGCAGGTGCCGCAGGCTGACGGTTCGAAGCAGGACATCATCTACGTGCTCGAAGTGAACCCGCGCGCATCGCGCACGGTGCCGTACGTGTCGAAGGCGACCAGCCTGCCGCTCGCGAAGATCGCGGCGCGCGCGATGGTCGGCCAGAAGCTCGCGCAGCAGGGCGTGACGAAGGAAGTCGAGCCGCCGTACTTCAGCGTGAAGGAAGCGGTGTTCCCGTTCGTCAAGTTCCCGACCGTCGATCCGGTCCTCGGGCCTGAAATGCGTTCGACCGGTGAAGTGATGGGCGTCGGCCAGACGTTCGGCGAAGCGCTGTTCAAGTCGCAGCTCGCGGCCGGTTCGCGCCTGCCGGAGTCGGGCACGGTGCTGCTGACCGTGATGGATGCGGATAAACCGAAGGCAGTCGAAGTCGCGCGCATGCTGCACGACCTCGGCTACCCAATCGTCGCGACGAAGGGCACGGCTGCCGCGATCGAAGCGGCCGGCGTGCCGGTGAAGGTCGTGAACAAGGTGAAGGACGGCCGTCCGCACATCGTCGACATGATCAAGAACGGCGAGATCGCACTCGTGTTCACGACGGTCGACGAAACGCGTCAGGCGATCGCCGATTCGCGTTCGATCCGCATGAGCGCGCAGGCGCACAAGGTCACGTACTACACGACGATGTCGGGCGCGCGCGCGGCAGTCGAAGGCTTGCGCTACCTGAAGGATCTGGAAGTCTATGATTTACAAGGTCTTCACGCTCGCCTAAACTAAGCAGTCAGTTACCTGTAGAAGCAACACGTGCCGCGATTAGGCGGTGTTTCCAGTGCATCGGAAACGCGCTTAATCGCGGTGATTTTTTTTATAGCCGTTTTTAGCGATTGAGCCGTTTATGAGCACCATTCCGTTGACAAAGCGTGGCGCAGAGCAACTGCGCGATGAATTGCAGCGCCTCAAGTCCGTCGAGCGGCCGGCCGTGATCAACGCGATCGCGGAGGCCCGCGCACAGGGCGACCTGTCCGAAAACGCCGAATACGATGCCGCGAAGGAAAAGCAGGGCTTCATCGAGGGTCGTATCGCGGAAATCGAATCGAAGCTGTCGGCCGCGCAGGTCATCGATCCGACCGTGCTCGACGCCGAAGGCCGCGTGGTTTTCGCATCGACCGTCGAACTCGAGGATCTCGAGTCGGGTGACACCGTCAAGTACCAGATCGTCGGTGACGACGAAGCCGATATCGACCACGGCCTGATCTCGGTCAGCTCGCCGATCGCGCGTGCACTGATCGGCAAGTCCGAAGGCGACGTCGCGGCCGTGCAGGCGCCGAGCGGCGTGCGCGAATACGAAATCATCTCGGTCAGCTACATCTGAAGCGGGGCGACACGATGCCGCATCGCGTGTTCCGTCTGCTGTCGGCCGTGTGGGTCGGCAGCCTGCTGACGATCGGGTATGCGGTCGCGCCCGTGCTGTTCAAGACGCTGGAGCGGATGACGGCCGGTTCGGTCGCCGCCCAGCTGTTCCGTATCGAGGCGATCCTCGGTGTCGTATGCGGCGTGCTGCTGCTCGCGCTGTCGAACCAGCAGGTTCGACGCGGCAGCAGCGAGTATCGTCGCGTGCGCTGGGTCGTCGCCGCGATGGTCGTATGCGTGCTGGTCGGGTATTTTGCGCTGCAGCCGTTCATGAACGCGCTGCGGGTCGCCGCGATGGACGCGGGCACCGATATCGCAAATTCGCCGTATGCGAGCCGCTTCGGGATGCTGCACGGCGTCTCGAGCGTGTTCTACCTCGTCGAGAGCGTACTGGGACTGATGCTGATCTGGCGTCTGCCGGCGCGCGACGCCTGACGCGTGTGCCGCGCAGGCCCGGTCGATGCCGGGTCCGCGGGCAGGGTGGCGGTACGGCGCAGCCGTGCCGCCCCGATGCTTACTTGTCCTGGAACGGACGCTTCGTGCTGGCCTGGCGCTTTTTCGCACGCTTCACGGTACCGCCCGCCGTCACGCGTTCGTTGCCGCGCACCGTGACCTTGACCGGCCGCGGACGGCGCACGGGGCTCGCATTCGGCGACACCTTGACGACCTTGACGGTGCGCGGTGCACGGCCTTTCTTGTCGTCCACGGCTTCGGCCGCGCTCGGCAGCGTGCCGGCACGACGGCCGCGGGCCGGGGCCGCAACGGCGGCTTCGGGTTTCCAGATCACCAGCAGCTTGCCGATGTGCTGGATCGGCGCCGCGCTCAGGCGATCGCAGATCTCGTCGTAGATCGCGATGCGCGCGTCGCGTTCGTCGCCGAATACGCGGATCTTAATCAGTTGGTGCGCGTCGAGGTGCACCTTGATTTCCTTCAGCACGGCGTCGGTGAGCCCTTCGGCGCCGATCAGCACGACGGGCTTGAGCGCATGGGCCTGGGAGCGCAGCGCGGAGCGCTCGGCGGGAGAAAGCGAAAGGGCGGGCATGGAAATGTCGAAATCTAAATAAGGGCGCGCTGACTGAAAAGCGATCGCGGGTAGTTACCGCGTCAGCCGTGCGCCGAAACCACGTAAAATCGCGGCTTGGGCCCGAAAAGGGGCCGCAGCCGCGCGAAGAAGACGCGTATTATCCGCTAAAAGCGCGGCTTCACGAAGCAATTGGCAGCAATCTCTCTTTCGAATGGCAAAAAACCGCTTCAACCAGCACTGGCTGCACGACCACATCAACGACCCGTACGTCAAAATGGCGCAGCGGGAGGGCTATCGCGCGCGCGCCGCGTACAAGCTGAAGGAAATCGACGAGCAGGACAAGCTGATCCGTCCGGGCCAGGTGATCGTCGATCTCGGCGCGACGCCGGGCAGCTGGAGCCAGTATGCCCGCAACAAGCTCGCGCAGGGCAAGAAGCGCGATGCGGAACGCGAAGGCGGCATCGACGGCACGATCGTCGCGCTCGACATCCTGCCGATGGAGCCGATCGCCGATGTCCACTTCCTCCAGGGCGACTTCCGCGAGGATGACGTCCTTCACCAGCTCGAGGAATTGCTCGAAGGCCGCGCGGTAGACCTTGTTATTTCCGACATGGCCCCCAACCTCTCCGGCGTGGCCTCGGCGGACGCGGCGCGCATCGAGCATCTCTGCGATCTGGCGCTCGAATTCGCGCAGAACCATCTGAAGCCGGATGGTGCGTTGCTCGTGAAATGTTTTCACGGCAGCGGCTACAGCCAGATCGTCGAGAAATTCAAACAGCAGTTTAAGACCGTCGCGCCGCGCAAGCCGAAGGCGTCCCGCGACAAATCGTCCGAAACGTTCATTTTGGGTCGGCATCTGAAACGTCCGCGCTGATGCGCGGCGGGGTGCCGCAAACGGGCTCCGGCCCTTGCCAGACAAGCGAAGCGCTATCGCGGCGGTTGTCAATGCTTATGGCGAGGGTGGTCGGACTGGATTAGAATGACCGAGGGGCGCCGCAAGGAAAATGTAGGCGCTCGTCTACGAGTGAAGGAGTGGTGCTTTGAACAACAATATGTTTTCGAAGGCAGCGGTGTGGCTGGTGATCGCACTGGTGCTGTTTACGGTGTTCAAGCAGTTCGACAAGCCCCGCGTCCAGGAAGGCGTGTCCTATTCGCAGTTCATGGACGACGCCAAGAACGGCAAGGTCAAGAACGTCATCGTTCAGGGGCGCAACCTCACCGTCACTCCGGCTGATGGCCAGAAATACCAGATCGTGTCGCCCGGCGACATCTGGATGGTTGGCGATCTGATGAAGTACGGCGTGCAGGTCAGCGGCAAGGCCGACGACGAGCCGAACGCGTTGATGTCCGCGCTGTACTACCTCGGGCCGACGATCCTGATAATCGTGTTCTGGTTCTACATGATGCGGCAGATGCAGGGAGGCGGTAAAGGCGGCGCGTTCTCGTTCGGCAAATCCCGCGCGCGGCTGATCGACGAGAACAACAACGCGGTGAACTTCTCCGACGTCGCGGGTTGCGACGAAGCGAAGGAGGAAGTGTCCGAGCTCGTCGACTTCCTGCGCGATCCGCAGAAATTCCAGAAACTGGGCGGCCGCATTCCGCGCGGCGTGCTGCTCGTCGGCCCTCCGGGTACCGGCAAGACGCTGCTGGCCCGCGCGATTGCGGGTGAAGCGAAAGTGCCGTTCTTCAGCATCTCGGGTTCGGACTTCGTCGAAATGTTCGTCGGCGTCGGCGCGGCCCGTGTGCGCGACATGTTCGAACAGGCGAAGAAGCATGCACCGTGCATCGTGTTCATCGACGAAATCGACGCGGTCGGCCGTCATCGCGGCGCCGGCATGGGCGGCGGCAACGACGAGCGCGAACAGACGCTGAACCAGATGCTCGTCGAGATGGACGGCTTCGAGGCGAACTCGGGCGTGATCGTGATCGCCGCAACCAACCGTTCCGACGTGCTCGACAAGGCGCTGCTGCGTCCGGGCCGTTTCGACCGCCAGGTCTACGTCGGTCTGCCGGACATCCGCGGCCGCGAACAGATCATGCGCGTGCACCTGCGCAAGGTACCGATCGCGAACGACGTCGATGCGGCAGTCATCGCGCGCGGCACGCCGGGCTTCTCGGGCGCCGATCTCGCGAACCTCGTGAACGAGGCTGCGCTGTTCGCCGCACGCCGCGGCAAGCGCATCGTCGAGATGCAGGATTTCGAAGACGCGAAGGACAAGATCTTCATGGGTCCGGAGCGCAAGTCGGCGGTGATCCGCGAGGAAGCGAAGCGTGCGACCGCTTATCACGAGTCGGGCCACGCGGTGATCGCGAAGCTGCTGCCGAAGGCCGACCCCGTGCACAAGGTCACGATCATTCCGCGCGGTCGCGCGCTGGGTGTCACGTGGCAGTTGCCGGAGCATGACAACGAAACGTACTCGAAGGACTACCTGATGGACCGCCTCGCGATCCTGTTCGGTGGCCGGGTGGCGGAAGAGTTGTTCATGAACCTCGTCAGCACCGGTGCGTCGGACGACTTCAACAAGGCAACCCAGACGGCGCGCGCGATGGTC
>Ga0209566_100617_pt1 | contig 22006 bp, 19 predicted proteins | sample Araplavi_mTSA_r2_2_FD_184287 | JGI IMG/M metagenome (GOLD analysis project Ga0209566, IMG submission 184287) | Arabidopsis root microbial communities from North Carolina, USA - plate scrape CL_Cvi_mTSA_r2 (SPAdes) (version 2) | ecosystem: Host-associated > Plants > Roots > Endosphere | place...
GTTTGTAAGGAATCATACACATCCTTGATCTGCATGCCTACCGAAAAATAGTGCGAAGGCTTCGAGTTGTACTGGTTCGGCGGGAGCTCATAGCTCGGCAGCCAAACCGCCCGGCCGTTAGCCAAGGAAATAAAGTCCTCCCAGTTCGCATGCTTGCGGTATTGTTCCATGAAAAATTCGGAACCTTTGAAATCGCCAAAGTATGTTTGCTTATTTGTGATCAAATACACCGAATCCAAATCATCCTTGCTGCGCAAGTAATCTCTCAAAAAACGGTTCACGGAATCATCGTTGGCCGCATCCTGATCGACCGCCTTGCTTTCATAGGAAGGGCTGATTTGTTTCAGCAAATCTTCATTCTCATAAATCTCGTTCAAGCGGGATTCATAGCCTTTCAGCAGCTGTGTCACGTTCTGATTCACGAGCGTCAGCACTTGCTGGCCTTCCTTGTCTGTACGCTGGGATACGAGGTCTTTGGAGCTCTGATAAAACAATAAGCCGAAAGTCATAAGCGGGAATAAGATAAACAGCACGAGAATAATCATGAATTTCGTGCGCAAACTCCAGGTTTTCAAAACCGATACATGCATGGAGCGTTTCTCCATTTCGTATAATCTAGCGGACAACAGCCCGGTTCGCTGTGATCAAAGTATAACATATCCGTTCGTTGGCGGATTGGATTTCTCTGAGGACACCCCCTGCGATTAGGGCTCGGTCGACGAGTCCCGTCACGGCAGCTTCTCACGCGAAAAAGCAAATAGCGGAAGCTGATCTTCCGCCATTTGCATGAATACGTGCTGAGATCGTTCTGCTGTAGTCCAACGCTTCTTGCCTACTTCTGCGCTGCTCCAATCTGCCACTATTTCACCATGTCTACTCTATTTCCGTACATCTGCACGACCCGCAGGTGGCGCAGTGCACAACACATACACCCGTGCTGCCTATACGCCTCGAAGCTCTCTCACACGTTTCATCGCGCTGCCGGCATCTTTGCCGAACAAGTCGTGCAGACGCTTATACTCCGCATACAGCTGATCGTACACATTCACGTGCGCAGGGATCGGTTTCACCGTCTCTTCCTTTACACGCGCCATGTACGTCGCTGCCTCAGCCAGCGTGGCGTATCCGCCAGCTTCCGGGCCGGCCACGACCGCTGCGAACATCGCTGCGCCGATCGCAGGGGTTAAATCCGTGTCGGACAGCATGATTTCCATATTGTTCACGTCCGCATATATTTGCATTAGCAGCTTGTTCCGCTGCGGCAAACCGCCGCACGCGTACAGTTCGCTGACATCCAAACCGCCTTTGCGGAACGCCTCGACAATCGTGCGCGTACCGAAAGCCGTCGCTTCAAGCAGCGCCCGGTACATATCTTCCGGCTTCGTGCTCAGCGTCATGCCGAGCATCATGCCGGTCAAATTCGCATCCATCAACGTGGATCGGTTGCCGTTATGCCAATCCAGCGCCAGCAAGCCATGCTCGCCAGGCTGCTGCTGTGCTGCCTTCACTTCAAGCCACTCGTGCACGGACAGCCCCTGCTCTTGGGCTTCCGCTTGCACATAAGCAGGCACATTCTCCTCCACAAACCAGGCGAAAATATCACCTACAGCGCTCTGCCCCGCCTCATAGCCGAACAGCCCGGGGATGATGCCGTCTTCCACGACACCGCAGATACCCTCGACAAGGCGTTCTTCCTCTGCCAGCAGCATATGACAGGTGGACGTGCCCATCACCATCACCATTTTGCCCGGCGTTACCACGCCGACGGCCGGCACGGCTGCATGCGCGTCAATATTGCCCACGGCTACAGCGATGCCAGCCGGCAAATTCATCTGCGCCGCCATCTCCGGCAGTAAGCCGCCGGCCCTGCTGCCGAGCGGGTATACGTCCCCTCGCAGCTTCGTTTCATAAAGATCGGCCAAGCCCGGGTGCAGTTGCCCTAAAAATTCGCTGGACGGATAGCCTTCACTCTTATGCCAGTTCGACTTGTAACCGGCTGTGCAGCTATTGCGTTTCAGTTCGCCTGTCATTTGGGCCACTACCCAATCGGCCGCTTCGACGAACAGATCCGCGTCCGCATACACGTCTGGATCTTCCTTCAAGATCTGCAAGCTCTTCGCCAGCATCCATTCCGAAGACAGCTTGCCGCCATAACGCTGCAGCCAGCCCTCACCAAGCTCGGCTGCCAGCTCGTTGATTGCGGTCGCCTCGCCCTGCGCCGCATGGTGCTTCCACAGCTTCAGCCAGGCGTGCGGGCGCTCCTTCCATGCATCCTTCAAGCAAAGAGGCTCGAAGCCCGCATCAACCGGCAGCATCGTGCACGCTGTGAAGTCGATGCCGATGCCGATCACCTGCACCGGCTCGATGCCGGTAGCAGCAATGACCGCAGGAACGGAGGTGCGAAGCACCTCCAGGTAATCCTGCGGATGCTGCAACGCCCAATCCGGCTTCAGCTTCATGCCGCTGCCAGGCAGCGCTTCGTCAATGACGCCGTGCCGATACGGTGTCACATGTACGGCCTCCTCGCAGCCGTTATGAATATCGACAAGCACCGCACGGCCCGATTGCGTGCCAAAGTCAATGCCAATCGTAAATAGTCGCTTCGTTGCCGACATAGGTCCACCTGTCCTTTTTAGTAGCTTTAACTTAATACGCTTCCTCTTATCGATACAACGGCCCGAAGTTCGCACAAGCCCGGAAATCAGCGCCAACAGGTTCCATGACACCAAATGCCGTCCATGCGCTCGGGCGGAAAATCCGCTCCTCCGACACATTGTGCATGCACACTGGAATGCGCAGCATGGACGCCAATGTAATCAACTCGCCGCCGATGTGGCCATAGCTCAGCGCGCCGTGATTGGAACCCCAGTTATTCATGACACTGTATACACTTTTGAAAGCACCCTCGCCTGTCAGGTTGGGAACGAACCAAGTCGTTGGCCAAGTCGGATTGGAACGTTGATCTAGCTTGTCATGAACGTCGTCCGGAAGCTCAACCGTGTAGCCCTCCGCAAGCTGGAGCACAGGACCGAGCCCTTTGATCAGATTGATCCGGGCCATCGTCACCGGCATGCCTTCACGTGTCGTGAAATCGGTCGAGTAGCCGCCGCCACGGAAGAAGTCAACAGCCGGACACCACTGCGTAGCCTCCAGGCACGCCTGCACCTCATCCTGCGTAATTTCCCAGAACGGCTTCATTGCCGGCTTGCCGGCTTGCTCTTGACGGCCCGTTCCGTCCAAAGCGGCGGGTCCGGAGTTGATCAAATGGATGATGCCATTCTCTGCCACACCGCTCAATTGATGGCCTGTCACGCGCTTCACCGCATCCGGGCTCCAGTACGTGCGCACATCGGCAAAAATTTGCGCCGCATCCGTCAGCAAATGGCCGAACAGCATCGTGATGCCGTTGAGCGTATCATTCTCCGTCGCCAGCATGAATGGCTCGCGAATCCCGTTCCAATCAAAAGAGCTGGTGAGCACGGCTTCCATGAAGTCGCCGTTCGGGAAATGATCCGTCCATGCCCGCTGGCCTTGGAAACCGGCGGCCAAGGCGTTGCTGCCAAGCGCTTCCTCGCCGTAGCCCAACTCGGCAAGCTTCGGATTGCCGATCATCAAATCGCGGGCGATCAACGTCATTTTTACCACCGTTTCCCAATCGCCTTGCTTCTGTTCATCCGTTCTTGTCAAATGCGGCGGGTTGACGTCCTGTCCGATTTGGCAGTTTTCTTTGGTCCATTTCAAGGCCTTGTCGAACTCTTCATGATCATAAATATTCCGTTCCATGCGGCGAATGAACTCGCTCATGTCCACATATTCATTTCTCATGCCCAAGTAGTTCTGGAAAAAGTTCTCATCGACGATACACCCGGCTATCCCCATGGAAACGGAGCCCATCGACAAATACGATTTGCCCCGCATCGTAGCGACAGCAAGCCCGGCTTTGGCAAACTGCAGCAGTTTGGCCTGAACGTCCTCCGGAATGGACGTATCGCCCATGTCCTGCACGTCTTTGCCGTAGATGCTGAACGCCGGCAGGCCCTTCTGATTGTGCGCGCCTAATGCTGCCGCCAAATAGACAGCGCCCGGGCGCTCCGTTCCGTTGAAGCCCCAGATCGCTTTCGGCGTGTGCGGGTCTGTGTCCATCGTTTCCATCGGGTAGCACCAGGACGGTGTGACCGTGATCGTGACGCCGACGCCCGCCCGGGCGAATTTCTCGGCAGCTTGCGCCGCCTCAGCCACGCCGCCAATGCAGGTGTCAGCGATGACACATTCCACATTCAGTCCGTTCGCATGCTTCAAATTCTCACTTAAGAAGGTAGCGACCGTTACGGCCATATCCATCGTGACATCTTCCAGAGATTCGCGAATGCCGCCTCTCCGGCCGTCAATCACGGGGCGAATTCCTATTTTCGGCATCGATCCTTGCAAACGATTTTCAATTTTAATTTGTTCCATCGTCGGTCCCTCCAGCTCTATGGCGTTCATTATGTAATCGATTACGTAATCGTTTACACACATTCTAAATCCGTACAGCCAAATCTGTCAACCCTATTTTCAGCCACATAAAATTAATCCTCCTGCCCAAAAAAATTCCCCGTTACGCGCTACCGCCTAGATGGACTATACTGGCAACAACGACTGGAAAAGGAGGTGTGATTGCGATGGATACCGCCTTCAGCTTTCCCTGACAGATCAGCGTCAAGCGGCATTCAGGCTCTTGAAATCCGTAATTAAATAAAGGAGTGTGTCCGTTATGAAATTCACAAGTCGGCGAGGATCCGGTCGAGGTCTATCCCGGAACTCCGTATTCATCTTCTGCCTCAGCTTCATCGTACTTACTGTTTCAACTTTCTTTGCAAACGCTTCCACCACTTACGCCGTCGTGCCTGCAGAAAGCACCTTTTTCTCCTCGGCTTCCATCGACGAGCACCAGGTTTACAACTCCGCCAGCAACGGCGACCTCTGGGCTTCTTGTTGGGCGGATGACAACAATTTGTATGCGGCCAACGGGGATGGCACCGGATTTACGACAACCGCTCCCTCGGTCGACATCGCGATGAGCCGGATCAGCGGATCGCCGGGCAGTCTGACCGGTTCCACGATCAATTCCGGCGGCATCAGCCAAACCTGGAGCGCCTCCGGACATAACCGCAAGCCGACCGGCATGGTCTGCGTCGACGGCAGTCTGTATGTCGCCGTCCAAGATTTGAATTTTAACTTTGACGACGCGCCTGCGGCCACGATTGCCAAGTCGACAGATCACGGCGTCACCTGGACTTGGGATCATTCGGCGCCGATGTTTGGCAGCAATGTGTTCACGACCATCATGTTCCTGGACTACGGAAAAAACAATGTGAACGCCCCGGACAATTACGTCTACGCCTACGGGCTCGACTATAACTGGCGGGACTCGTTCAACAACAGCGTGACCGACCCGACCAAGCTGTTCTTGGCACGCGTGCCGAAAACGAGCATTCAGAACCGCTCGACGTGGGAATTTTATACCGGCGATTTGAACGGGAACGCAACGTGGTCGAGCAATATTGCCTTGAAAACCCCCGTCCTTCAGGATGACAGACACATCTATCCGAGCACCCGGGATGCGAATCACCCGAAAAATATGACGGTTGTCTCGCAAGGCAGCGTCGTATATAACCAACCGTTAAACCGCTATATTTACACCTCTTGGACGGAATACACCTACGAATTTTATGAATCCCCTACCCCTTACGGCCCTTGGAAACATTTCTACACGAAAGATTACGGCGGCTACCCTTGGACGAACACCAAAAACGGCGGTTATGCGACAACGATCCCGTCCAAATTCATCAGCACCGACGGCAAGTCGATGTGGGTGCAATCCAACACGTTCGTGGATGCTCCGCAGAACTATAACTACTCCGTACGCAATCTAACCGTTGTCCCTTACACGGCAACAACCGCTTCGAACACGAAGAGCGATACGAATCTAGCGCAAGCTTCCGGCGTTGTTCCTTATGAGAAGGCGGCTCACTTCGGCAATAATACCTACTACAACGATGGCAATTATACGGCATCTGAGGACAGTTGGGATCAAGAGAACAAAACAACCGATTACTGGGGCTATTATTTTAATAAAAATGTCAACATGAATAAAGTCGTCTATACGACGGGCAATATGTTTAGCGACGGCGGCTGGTTCAGCAGCGGACTCAAAGTCCAGGTCCGGCAAAACTTCAACTGGGTCGACGTCACCAATCAGGTGATCGGGCCGGATTACCCGTATAATGCCTCGGCTGGCCCTAACAATCCTTATACGTTCACCTTTGACGACACTTGGGGCGATGCTGTCCGCATTATCGGCGTCCCTGGCGGCTCAGCGGCTTTTACATCGATCAGCGAGCTTTCCGTTTATTACGCCAATACGAATCTCGTTCAGGATCCCGGCTTCGAGAACCAGCCGACGACAACGACAGTCGGCACGATCAGCGCGCCATGGGGCTTTGAAGGCACCGACTCGCACGGCATCGATGTCAGCAATGGGCATCAGCACGGCGGGGCCAAGAGCGCATACATCCGCACCTCGGGCACGGGCTGGAATATGATCACCCAGACGATCAATGTGACACCGAACACGAACTATGTGCTTAGCGGGTGGGTGCTTGCCTCGCCTAACCTTACAGGCGGTTACTTCGGGGTACGCAATGCCAGCAATGCCATCATTAAAGAAGTCCAGTACGGCAGCATGCCTTATTCCAAACTGACCGTTTCGTTTAATTCCGGTTCAAGCTCCACGGTCAAAATTTACGCCGGCTTCTGGGGACCAGGCAGCGATTCCTGGATCAACGTAGACGACATCACCTTGCGCTAGATACGAATAGACCCGCTGCAAGTCTCGGACACTAGTCACAGACTCTGCAGCGGGTCTTTCATTTAAAAGACGATAGCCATAGCCCGAATCGGCGATCCTGAGCCTTTGGCAATTTTGAGCGGTGCGGCAACGAAAAAACATTGCGCAGGCAGCGTATGCAGCTGATGCAGGCACTCGATTAAATAAATGTGCTGCCTCAGTACTTTTTCATGAAAATAACAAGGTCCGACCGCAGTCCGCTGGATCACCGGCGTGCCGACAGCAGCTGTGTCCGTACCGACGGCCTTCACCTTGTTGGCGATCAAATAATCAGCAACGTCTTCGGTAAAGCCCGGCTGATTGTCCGCATAATAGCCCCAATCTTTGGAGGTCGTCCAATACTGCATCCAGCCAAAATGAATCAGGACGACGTCGCCCTCCTCGATATGTCCGCCGGACTCATCTAGTGCAGCTTGCAGATCCGCCAGGCTGGCTCTTTCGCCCGGCTGCCACGCCCTGCGGGATAAATCGATCACGGTGCAGCGCCCGACGATGGCGTCGGGCTGGAGCCGTTCGATTGTCGCGTCCGCCATGTCCGCATGCATATGATACGGCGCATCGACATGCGTGCCTGTATGCTCACTCATCAGCAGCGCCTGATTGGCGTACCCGTCATGCTCATGGGTCGCCGTCGGGTCGATGATCAAGGATGGATGCGAATAATATTTAGGGATGCCCTTCTCCAGTAAAACGGACAGATCGACGATCGATGCCGACTTGTAAAGCGCGTTAAATAGCGATAACCGATCCGTTCCCGGCTGTGCCAACAATTCTGTCCATTCGCTCGCCATCGCCTATATAACCTCGCGTTCATCATTGCCAGGCAGCTGCGGATGACTGGCGTGCGGCTCGGATTGGTACCAGAATGCCGTCGATGCAATGTCACTCTGCTGCGGCAAATAGCGTCCGCCGGAGCGCCAGCCCAAGTCCTGAATCGTAACTTTCAAGTCCTGCTCGAAGCGGATCGGATCCATCACATGCCAACGGTACATGCCGAAGCGCATTTGGCTGCGGTAAAGCCCATCCGGCTTGATCACTTGATGCATGCCAAGGAACGGCGTCGAGTACGTGCCGTACTCCCCTTTCGGATGCTCCCAGTTCCAGGCGCCACCGAAATAGTCTTCCGTGCCCGTCCCGCAAATGGTCGGAAATTCATCGTCCCCATCCATGAAGAACTTGATTTCCCCTTCGCCCCACCAGCCTGTATTGTTAACCTGCCACGCCAAGTAGGTGCCTACATAATGACCTTTCCCCTTTACACCTTCCACAATCGTATGTATACCCTTGTAAGCCACCGGATTGCTTCTCCGCCACTGCGCATGGAAATACGCCATATCGTCCGGAACGTCAGTCAACGTATAATCGACCTGATAGTAGAGCACGACTTTATCCGGTTGCAAGTTTTCGATCGTTATTTTCGCGGATTTGCGGAACGGCATTTGCCAGTAGCTGTTCATGCCCCCAGCCGGGTTGACGGCAACCGGAAATGAATTGACATTGCAGCGTTCCTGCCAGCCATTACAAAAGAAATCACCCAGAGGCACTTCAACGGACGGCTCCTCTTCATCGTCCCAATACATGCGAATAATCAAATTGCGCCAGTTGGTCGGGAAGCAAGTCAGCCAAATGTGCTGAATCGCACCTGGACCGTCGATCTGTGCCATCGTCAGCGTCGTTCCTGCAGGAATTTCTACGGAGGGGGACACTTTCCAGCCCACGCCCAAGTCCCGCGCACAGTTCGCGCCGGTTCCGGCGGTGGCCATGCCGCCCTTGCCTTTTTCCCCATTCACATTCTCTGCGCTGATCGAGCGCGTCTTCGCATTGGACAACCTTGCCAGGCTGCCCATCCCCATATCCAATCCGTTAAACATGTTCACTACCGTCTCACTCCCGTCGTCATTTTCGCTTCCAAGCACTTGCTCGCAGCCAACTGCTTCTTCTATACTAATGATAACGATTACACATCTCCGATCTTATCAAAAATAGCTCCGCTTTTCTTTGCCCGTTATTGTTAAAACATGTCCATTCTTGCTTTTCTGAAAAGGGGAATTTAACATGCATGAGCTTTGTGCCACAGCCGCCGACCGCAAAAGCCTGCTGCTGCGTCTCTCGCCGAACGTGCGCAGAGCGTGGAATCACCGTGCAGCGGAGGCAGTTCTGAAGCCGCGAATTCTTTTTGATTATGAGCTGTTGTATTTGGAGAAGGGCTCGCTGCACGTGCGGATTGCCAAGGAGCGCTACACGCTCGAACCCGGGGACATCGTGCTGTTCAAGCCTGGCAAGGAGCATGAATTTCAAGGCGCTGCCGGGGAATGCTGGATGCCGCATGTCCACTTTGACGCGCTGTTTTATGACAACTTTGAAGAAGTGCCCATCAATTTCAAGGAGTGGAAAGACTGCCCGGAAGCGGAAAAAGGCTGGATCCGTCCCGATGTGCTCGGCTGCATCCTGCACATGCCTGATGTGATGCGCATTCCCAACCACAGTGAGGTGCACAAATGCCTGGTTCCTTTAATTCACGCGTATGAAAGAAAAGATGCGGATTTCCCCATATTGCAAAAATCGCTGATGCTCAAAATGTTGTACCTGCTGCTAAAAGGGCTGGAGATGAACGAAAACTCCCCTTCCAGTCTTCATCAGGACGCGCTGGACAACACGGTCACCTACATCATGGAACATTATGATCAAGCGATTCAGCTGGAGCATTTATCCAAAATCGCCTGTCTGAGTGTCTATCATTTCTCCCGGCTGTTCAAACAAAAATTCGGCACCTCCCCCCATCAATATCAAATGCAGTACCGCCTCGAAAAAGCGAAGGAGTTTATGATCTACAGCCGCCTATCCTTGACGGCCATCGCTGAGAAGATCGGTTACAGCAGCGTGTTCGCCTTCAGTAAAGCGTTCAAGCTGGCGGAAGGCGTTGCCCCGCGCGAATTCATGAAGACTTTCTCCGGTATTTAAAAAGATGAGGGTGCCCGGGGGGCTATGAACCGGCCTGGGACACCCTCTGTTTACATATTTTCTTTGCGCGAAGCTTGCCACAAATAAAGCAGGAACACCGCGCATAGTACGGCGATGAAGCCGTACCCGCCGAACACATCGAGCTTCGACGAGCAATAGCCGAAGCCGAGGCCCGCGAGGACCGTGACGGCGTACAATCCCAAGGACTGGAACGACTCAATGGTCGCCCGCATGGACGAGTCCAGCCGGTGATGCAAATAGCCGGTGGCCAGTGGCTCGACCATGCCGGCGGCCAGGAAAATAAGGCCAATCGCCGCCAAGCCCGCGCTGCCATGCATAATCGCTGCACACAGGAGGCCCGCCGCGAACAGCGCGGTCACCCCGAGCAGCAGCGTTCTGATCGGGAGCCTGTGCTTTAAGGTATGCGCTAGCAGATTCCCTGGCATACGCAGCAGCAGCAAGGCGGTGGAGAAGATGCCAAAGTAGCTGACGCCAAAGCCCAGCCGGTTCAAGTAAAGCTGCCAGAACTCATCCAGAAAGCTTAGCGCCGCGCCTGTGATGATGCTGGTCAGCACGACGAGCCGGACGGCTCGCTGCTGCTTGAAGAACTGCATCGCTTCCTGTATATACGCCAGGAAGCTTCTGCTCTCGCCGTCAGCGGCGGCCGAGCGGCTGGGCTTGGGCTCGGTCAGCGTCATCGTGACGGCCAACACGATCAGCATACTGCCCGCGGACAGCCAGTAGTTACAGGCAAAGCCGTACCGGCTGGCGAGCACGCCACCGCTCAGCGCGGCCAGCACGGCCCCGAGCAAATCGCAGGCGCGCAAGCGGCCTGCGATTCGCTCAAACTGCTGCTCCTTGCCGCAGCGCTTCAAGGAGTCGTACAGCAAGGCATGCTCGGCGCCGCTGCCTGCCGAGCGTTCAATTCCCGCCAGCAGCACGGCGGCGGCAAAGTGCCAAAACTGCGTGGCGAATATGAGGATGACGAATTCGCACCAGCCCAGCCATGCGCCGATCACCAGCAGGCGCTTGCGGCTCCACTTGTCCGCCAGAATGCCCGTCGGCACCTCAAGCAGCACGATGGTGACGGCATAAATAATCTCTGTATATACGACCATCTGGATCGTCATGCCCCGCTGCTCCCAGAACAGCCGTTCAATGACATAGGCCGGAATCAAACTGCTGAAAAAACGAATGACCATGAGCTTCCATACATTTTGCATCCCGTTCACGCCTTCCCTTCACTGTAGGTTGAATACGCTCTCAACTATGCAGGCAGGGAGGAGCTCGTGAAAGGCATGCGTCACAAGATTAACAAGGGGGTCTCGCGGTTATCATCGTTCGCGGCTCCTTTCGTTTTTTCAGCTATATGCACGATATGTTGCATTCATTCGCTCAGGACGAGCAGCGGCTTATTTTCCATATATGACTTCGTGAAACATCGCAACTTTCCTTTTTGTAAATCATAGCTTGAATGCAGTGAGGAGAACCTACAAGCAAGCATTAAGTAACTATAAACCAAAATGAACTTTATACACGAGTTGCGAAGCTGTATGAATGGATCGGAACAGCGTACCTTGATCAGAGGTTTCCAGTCTTGTAAACGCCTCGCCATGTAAAGGGATGGCAAGAAATTGATGTTCGTTCATATAGATCTGAATATACTGCTGGTCATCAGTAACACGTATTTTTTCTAGTGTCATCTTTTTAGGAGGAGCAATGGGATCAAGTCCTGCCAGATCTTCAATATGCACTTCAATTTGTGAGCCTATCCACTTGGACAGTTTTTCTTCCCATCTCATCACATTCACCTCGTTAGACGGCAGCTGCCTGCATCAACTTTTGGAATCACTTGCACCTGATAACCTTGCAGGTAATCCCAGCAATCCTGAGTTTGATCAAGGACGGATTCTTCAATATACCGTAGAAGATCTTCCTCACACTCCCAAGTGCCCAAGCCCTTGACTTCGGCGATAGCAATTTCGAGCCCCTCCTCCTCTTTATAGTCCATATACCAGGTACCTTTACCGTTAAATAATTCGTGCAATTGCTGATAAATCATCGTTTGAAAGGGAGTCCTTTTCGGTTTGCGAATAAAACAAAGGTCTAGGGTAAATTCACTTGGCATGGATTCTATCCTCTCCTGCTAATGCGCCAATTTGGGACGAAAGCAATAGTTTTTCCTGGTAAAACATCCACACGATGAGGATTAAACAGGCTAATGCGACTTCGGATAAGGCCATGAAACCAATGGCATAATGCCCTGTTAGTTTGAATAGGAACGTCAGCATTAAAGGAGGGAAAAATCCGCCCAGCCCCCCCATAGCGGAGATTATGCCATTAGCGATACCGGCTTGCTTGCTAAAATACATCGGAACAAGTTTGAAAATGGTTCCATTCCCCGTTCCCGCACAGAAGGCAATGCTTAAGCAACTGACCGTGTACCAAGTCATCGAAGGTGCAAAGGATAGCAATACCCCTGCTGCAGATAATCCGGCAAAAACGAACATGAGAATTTTGAAAGGGTTGAATTTATCACCCAAGTATCCCCCGATTGGTCGCATGACCGTTGCCAGAACAATAAATGCAGCTGTTCGCATTCCCGCGTCTACTTTGGAAAGATGGAAACTGCTGACTAGGAAATTCGGCAGGTACACAGTAAATGCGACGAAAGCGCCAAAGGTAAGAAAGTAGAATAAGCTTAAGAACCAGAGCTTGGAATTGCCTGACACTCCTTTTATTTGCTCCATGAGCGAGGACTGTACTTTAGGCTCGTTGCGATCTCCGGCGAAGAAATGAAGGGACGCCATCGCGATAAGTAAAACGCTATAAAGCAGAACGGTTTGAGACCATCCGATCTGGTTAGCTACAATTGGCGCACCGAACGTCGAAATCGCTGTCCCAAGGTTACCAGCCCCGTATATCCCATTGACGAAACCGTGGCGTTCCTTTGGATAATATTTAGGCAGAGAGGTAACGCCTACCGAGAAGACTGCGCCCCCTATTCCCAGGAAAAAACCTCCAATAATCAGGTCCGCAAATGAGTTTGCTTGACTAACCCAATAGACCGGTGCAAGCAATAGAATAAAGCTGATGGCAAATAGCTTTCTCGCTCCATATCGATTTGTCCAGTATCCCACCGGCACCCGCATCACTGAGCCAAATAGGACAGGAGTTGCCGTGACCCATGTTAGCTGGGATGTCGACAATTCAATCGTTTCTTTGATAAACGGCATTAAGGAAGATAAGATTACCCATACCATGAAGGCGAGGACGAGACTGAGCGTTTGAAGCGGCAATTGAATTTTGGTGATCTTGTTCACTGGACGTCACGCTCCCTAATATAAATCCACACTGCAAGAGGAAATAATAGCAAGTTGCAGCACGCATAAATAATGACCATACGATAATGCTCAAAATAATATGCATTTACAGCTTTTTGGGTAAAAAAAATGTTACAAAAAAACACTGCACATAGTAAGGCAACGCCCAAGTAGCTACGTTTCATAGCGCTTCACTCCTATCGCGTAAATTGCTCCTTGTTCTTTACTCAACAGGATCTCAGGAAGCGGTCGTTTAGGTGGACCAGCAGTTGGTATACCCGTTCTGGCATCGAAGATGCCGTGATGGCAAGGACATACCATTTCATCCTTTTCCTTGCTCCAGAATACGGGACACTTCAGGTGTGTGCATGCATTTTGATAAGCTTTATACTCATTTTCGCCAAGTCGGATAAGCAGCGCTGAATCATGCTCTCCTGGATAAGAGAATTCAACAGCGTCTCCTACTTGAAGAGCGTTAATATCGGTAATTTTGAGCGGCTGATAGGACTTATTCTTGAGCCCTGTCAGCTCTTTTGCTGCCAGCGTTCCCCATGGGAGCGTAGATACGGCGAAGATGCCCGCAGCCCCGACCAGCGTTTTCATAAAGCCTCGCCGGTCCAACTTTCTTTCATTATTTTTTCTTATATTATGGGTATAGTTATCTTCATTAAAAGGAATATGGTTGTTATCGCGCTTATTGTCCTGTTCCATAAGGCTCACCTCCTTACAAGTAAATTAAAACAGTTTTTGTATCCCTTGCAGAATGCCCGGAAGGTTAATTTTGACATTCGTTTCACCTTCGAGCGGCTCGAACGGCTGGTGGCTTGCTGTCCATTTCCCCAGTTGGTGCCTGGCATTCTTGGCGGCCACTTCTTCCTCATCCAGCCACTGGAGAGTATTTGTCGGACAGACGGAAGCGCACATCGGTGGAATCCCCTCTTTGGTTCTGTCATAGCAAAGGTCGCATTTGTACATCAGGTTCTGCTCTTCATCAAATTTAGGAATACCGTAAGGGCAAGCGATTGTACAGTTCTGACAACCGATACATTTCTCAACCAGCGCCGAAAGTACCGCACCTCCATCTGTAATCTGAATGGCTTGCGCCGGACAGCTTCTGGCACAAGCCGGGTTCACACAATGCAGACACATTAACGGAATCGTTTGACGCGTGACAAGCGGGTTCACTTCATACACATAGTTGCGGTTCCTATTGTCATGGCCTCCGCATTGCGTACAAGCAGCCAAGCAGCTCCGGCAGCCGATGCAATTGTCCATTTCGATATAAAGATGTTGTTTCATTGGATGTTCCCCCTCCCCGGTTGCTTCTCGATCTGGGCCGCGCAGACTTTGAATTCCGGCATTCTGGAAATCGGATCCAGTGCCGGTATCGTGAGCAGATTAATGGACTCTTTATGCCCGAAATGATAAGGGACAAATAACGTATCCCTACGGATCGCTTCAATAATCTTCACTTTGTAGAATGCTTCTCCACGACGTGTATATAGACGGACCACTTCATCATGCTGGATGTTATATTCGGCAGCCGTTTCAGGATGAACCTCGACATATGGCTCCGGGCACATATCCTTCAGGAACGGAATCCGTCTGGTTTGATTCCCGGACAAGTAGTGATAGACGACACGACCTGTCGTAAGGCGAAGCGGATATTGCTCGCACGGTTCCTCGGCAGGTGGTCTATACGGCAGTGCGCATAGCTTAGCTTTGCCGTCCGGATGATAAAATTTATGATCCAGGAACATATGCGGCGTACCCGGGTCTTGTTCATCGCGGCACGGCCAGAAGACGCCGTTCTGTTTCTCGATTTTCTCCCAGGTTGCTCCGTAGTAATCGGCATATCCGCCTTTGGAGGCAAGACGAAATTCATCGGATATATCTCTCGCCGACTTCAGATGCCGGAAATATTGCCCTCTGCCAAGTCTCTCAGCCAGTTCTAACTCGATCATCCAGTCGGGCTTAGACTCCCCAACAGGCTCCTGTGCTTTGTTAATCTTAATAATGCGGCCTTCTAGATTGGTCACCGTCCCCTCATCTTCCGCCCATGTTACGGAAGGAAGCACCACATCGGCGAATTCGGCGGATTCGGACAAGTAAATGTCGGCGCAGACCATAAAATCGAGATTTTTAAGCGCGGCACGGACAAAGTTTAGGTTCGGCGCGGATACTGCCGGGTTCGAGCACAACAGATACAGCCCGCGGATTGTCTTCTGGTCCATCAGTTCGAACATTTCATAAGCGGATACGCCGGGCTGTGGCATTTCATCCGGATGGATTCCCCATACCTGACATACTTCCTCGACATGCTTCGGATTAGTTAGCTTGCGGTAACCAGGGAGCAGGTCGGATTTCTGTCCATGCTCCCTTCCGCCCTGACCGTTTCCTTGACCTGTAAAAGTGGCCACGCCTGACTTCGGACGGCCGATCTTACCGCTGACTAAGCACATGTTCGTATAGGCCGATACGTTATCAGCCCCCTTATGCTGCTGTTCAATGCCGCGCGCGAACATGACGATTGCGTTAGGTGCTCGCCCATAAATCTCAGCAGCACGAATTAACTTCTCAGGCGCGACACCGGTGATCTCACTCGTATATTCAACTGTGAATTCCTTCACAATCTCTTTCATTTCTTCAAGGCCATTGGTATGATCGGCGATAAATTCAGCATCCGTGTACCCGTTTTGAATCAACAGGTTCACCATACAGTTCGCAAGCGCCAAATCCGTTCCTGGCTTCAGATCCAAGTGAACGTCAGCACGGCGGGCAATGGGCGTTTCCCGCGGATCCGCGACGATCAAGTAGCCGCCTCGATTCTGCACTTCCCATATCCGGAACATCGAGGTCGGGTGACATTCGGCCGTGTTGCTGCCGGCTATGAATAGACAGTCTGTTTCATGAAGGTCAGTCCAAGGCAGCGTGGAGCCTCTATCGACTCCAAAGCTTCGAAGGAAGCCTGCAGCTGCACTCGACATACAGAATCGGCCATTATAATCAATATATCTGGTCTGCAGCGCAACTCGTGCGAATTTTCCGGTCAAGTAACACTTTTCGTTAGTCATAGAGACGCCGCTGAATACGGAAAGCGAATCATTGCCATACAGGCTCTGCAGCTCTTGAAATCTTTGCACGATCAATGTGTAGGCTTCGTCCCAACTTGCTTCACGGAAGCCTTCTTTTGTTCCTTTGAGTGAAGCATCGTCGCGAATTAACGGTTTAAGCAGCCGGTCATCGTGATTCGTCTGTTGATAAGCCGTTACTCCTTTGGGACACATTTTGCCTAAAGTAACAGGCCAATCGTAGCGCGGCTCGACGCCGATAATGGTATTCGTCGATTTATTTACCCTGAGATTCATGCCGCACTGCATGCCACAGTAAGAGCAATGTGTCGGTATGATCTCTTCATTCGGGTGTTTTTTATTGGCAATCGTTTTGTAGAATTTATCCTTTTGCATGTTGATTGGCCTCCTTCACGCGAATCTGGTGAGTGGGGGCTCCCGTAAATCGCGACATTCTATATTTCCGACGGCATGGGAGGCAAAGCTCCGCCAAGTGATAGCCCTCTTCCGTTTTGAATTCGATCTCGTTCATTTTAAGAACCTGGATGACATCGTTGGATTGCTCCGTGGATACAAAGCCAATGCCGCAATACTTACATCTTCTTGTCGATTGATCCGTGTAGTGCTCCCGATAATTTCGGGCAAATACGCTCAATGGGCGGAACGGGATATGTGCCAGCTTGCCGAAAGGAATGTAGATTAAAGTCAGGATTACGGACCATTGATGGATCAATGTAACCGCTGGATGACCGTATCCATGGAGGAAAATATTACAGAACGTGAGCAGCAAACCTGTCAGGCTGACGAACAGCAGCATATACAACGGCAGAAAATCATAGATCAACGTTTGTTCCGCACGCGCCTGCATATTTTTAAGTCTGCGATATAACGCCATACACACCCCGCCGATCACCATGAAAGCTGTAATGTTCAGTGCGTTATAGAAAAGGAAGGCTAGCGCTCCATCCGCTTGAACCCGCATGATATCGAGGCCGAAACCGACCACCGTATAATACCCGTTCTCATCCATCGTGAAGTACATCCACCCGAAGACGAGTGGGAACGTGACGAGGGCTGATAGTATGCAACCCCAACCGAGAAGTACGTGCTGTGTCCAGCGGTACCAGCCACGGTTCCAAATAAAGCGATACGTGACGAGATGATCCGCTGTCGTCTTTGGGGTGCTTCTTCGAAACAGCAGCTTCAAGCCTTTCTTTAAAATGATTTTGGTCGGCGGCCGCTCACCCCAAGCTATAAAGCGATAAAAGAAGCCGCACACGAAAACAACCGTGCCAACCATATAACCGTATAGTGCCATGTCAATGTGTGTAAAAAGTCTTGATCCTATTGCCATGAGCGTTACTAATCCGCATACAGTGAAAAAAACACATTTAGCATATTTAGACGCGAATGCTCGATCCATGCTTATCACAGCCCTTTCACTTTTCAATCTCTTTGGTTGTATTAAAACATGCGCCAACACATACGCTCTGTGACAAAAATCACTAGGAACACAGTTCAGTATTGAAATTCCAGTAAAAATTTTACTTGAACAACCGCAATTAAATTGATAGCGCTTTCATTTATCGAAAAAGCAATTTTATGTCCGATCGTTAACAGGCTGTCAGAAGTTGCGGTGGCCGCCTGCCATACTTGAGCCGTATTCGTATCTGCTCATGAACCTGCGAAGCAAATCGGCCCATTGTACAGGACGTTCCAAAGCTAAACAGTAACCGCAATCTAATGTCTCCAACGTTACATGTTCTGCGAAAAGTTTAGCTTCCCGATGAACTTCTCCAGTGCAGACGCATGGGGGCAATACTTGGCTGCAGTTATCCACATGGGTTAGCGACGCCTGGATTCTCCGTAATGAGCCAAGGCGTTCTGATACCGTACAAAATTGCCGGCGATGCTGCATACATTCACATGTTCCCGCAAACGATATCTGGAGATAACGATTTTAATGCGAGCTCCAAATTATCATTTGCGAATTGCCGATTTGCAATTCGTCCGTGCTTATGAATCAGCCGCGCTTCGCTGGCAGCTTATAAACAAACAACCTCTGGCTGTAAGAACCAGAGGTTGTTCATTCATCGCACCGGGCGACCATTACTTGTTTTCACCAAGGGAATGGCCCAAGCGATTTTTTATGTGTGCGACAGCAGGAACAGGAGCTTCTTTGACTCTTGAGCCAGGCTGAAGCGCAAGCAGCTGCGTGGTTAATTCCATGAACCAGGCTTCGTCCCTCGCGGCCAGCGCAAGATCAATCAAGCTGTTCAATTGTTCTTTATCATAGGAAGAAGAGTCCTGCAATCTTTTCACCAAGCTTCTGCGGACTTCGACTTCTGTGCCAACGGATTCCTCATTATCTGAAGCAATGACGTGAATGCCCACGGTGCCGCGCGTTGGGTCAACAGTTTCGATATAGCCGTGAACCAGCTCTCCCTCTTGCGTATTCCCCTGCACCCATTCTCCAATGTTAAAATGTTTCACAACGACCACCGCCTTAAATGTTATTTATTAAGTTACAGTTAATATACTGTAATTATAATGATTACAGATGAAAATATCAAGCCCTTTTTGTTATGCCTTTTTTAAAAAAATTTACTTTTCATGTGATTTTTTTCACATACACATCTCCTTCTTTAGCTTATGATGAAGACATAAAGAAGAAGGAGATGGTTCACATGATGAACTGGCTTAGAGAAAACAAATACGCCGCCGTACTGCTGACAATTATTCGCGTATATGTAGGTTGGGAATGGCTCACTGCCGGCTGGCACAAAATCACCGGTGACAAAGCTTTTGATGCTACAGGCTTTCTGAAAAATGCGATCGCCAAGCCCGTCGTTGAAACAGGCACAACAGATGCGGTTTACGGCAACTTTGTTGCTTTCCTAAAAAGCTTTGCCTTGCCCCATGTAGGCCTCTTTAATGTGCTGATCCCATGGGGAGAATTGCTGGTCGGCTTAGGTCTTATCTTAGGGACATTGACCACAGCAGCCGTTTTCTTTGGCTTATTAATGAACTTCATGTACATGTTCGCTGGCACTGTCAGCACAAATCCATGGTTAACACTGCTTGGCTTCTTCATCATCGCAGCTGGAGCGAACGCCGGCAAATTCGGTGTGGATTATTTGATCCTTCCGCATGTTCACCGCTGGTGCAATAAAGTGAAAGATAACTTTCACAGCAAGCCAAAGTTTAATCACTAAGAAACCATGCAATACGTACATTTGAGATTAGGAGTGAATGGGTTGGAGGTTAATGTTTTAAGCCGTTGTTGTTCAGGAATCGTAACAGCCAACCCGGATGTGCTTTTGAATGCAACGAATCAGCTTAGACAAGAGCATGCACGATTACGGATTCAATTAAAGGGACTTGAAGCAAGTGCCAAAGAAGTCATTTTAAATAACGATATGGCGGAAGGCGCAGCACGCCTCAACCATTTGAAAAGCCATGCCGCACGATTTATTCAAGAGCTTCAGCACCATGCTAATTGGGAAGAAGACGTGTTCTTCCCTTTTCTTTTGGCCTATTTCCATGATGCGTCCCTTTCTTCGATCAAGCCTTCCTTTGAGGATTTGGAAAAGGACCATCAGCTCGGCGTTTCGTTTATTTATTCGTATAACGAGGCTGTCAATCAGCTCAGTGCTTTCGTTGACAAAAAGCAATTAGCCGAGGCGGCTTCGCACCTCATTCAGGCTTGCTTAATTTTGAACGATCACTTCACGATGGAAGAACAATTTATTTTTACATTAACGGAAAAAGTGCTTGTTGATTTGGACCAATTTTTCTCTTAAAAGATGGGATCACAGCACTTCGGTTTGGAGGTAGCATGATGGTAACTTGTGATATGTGCAAAAGAACGGCTGGACAAGGACAGTTCGGCACCTCTTGGGTTTGCGATGATTGTAAAATCGGAATCGTAGAAACCAAGGTTGTCCGCTCCTCTGAGGACAAGACGTTGAGCAGCGTGGAAAAGAAATAAGAAATGCAAAAAAAACCTGCTTGCGCAGGTTTTTTTGTTTTTGTTATATTGCTGATTCAGCTTCCTCTTGCTGCTGCTCGAAAGCTTCCGTGCTTCTCCCTGAGAAATAAGGGACAACTAACGTGCAGACGAGTGACAGCGCTATTAGCGCGATGAATGCGCCGCCACGAATGTCTTGTACCGATAGGGCCAGGATTAGCATCAAAATTCTGGAAACATTCAGGAAGCATTCCCGCCATAGAAAAATTTGCGCCTGTTTCATCGCCGTCTGCTTCGTTATGATCCTGAACTGCCGCGTGTTCCACACAGTTCCGAAATAAAACATGCCAATTGTCGTTAAAATATTGGAGATAATCAGGATTGGTGCTTTCGGAAATAACGGCAACAGAAAGCCGACGGAAATAAAGAGCATGCCGATATTGAGCCATACGCCCTCGCGCACCTTCAGACGCCGATACAGCATCATCGCCCCGATCGCAAAGCATGCGTACAACACATTCAACAAAGCGATGACAAGCTTGTCCTCCGACACGGAGAACGTAAATACAAGCGCAAACAATACCTGAAACTGTAAAAATACGCCTGCCGCCATTAAGGAAGGCACCATCCATCTTAGCGATGACGTAGAGAACACGCGCTTGAATTGAATGCCCTGGAACAATGGCATCTGTTCGCCTGCCAGTGTAATTGTAGGTATATAGAAAGAAACGACAAACAACAAGGCCACAAACAAAAACATTAAGAGAAACGACCCGGAGTACCCCATCCATTTGATAATGAGCGCAAAGGCTATCGGGTTAATAATAGATACAATCTGGTTGATAATATTTGCTATGGCGAAATATTGTTCGAAGTCCTTTCCTTTTCCGTACACACTCAACGTTATATTTTGCGCAGAGGCGTAGAATCCCCACATCACCCCAATCGGTATGGAGATAATGGTGATCCACAGCAGCCGATTTTCCAGCTCCAGCACGGATAAGAGCAGAAACACAATTCCCCCGCATATGGCATTAGCCCGAATCAGCACGCGCGTTGTATAGCTTGTCAGTACTCTCGAACCGACAGCGAACGCCAGGGTCCATGTTGCGAACATGATTAAATTAAACCACACGACTTCAAAAATATTGTGATGCTTTTCCCATATATATAAATTGACGAAAATCCCTATGTAATTGAAAATGACCGTTGAGGAGGCGTTCATGAGCAGCAAACGTTTGATTTGACCACTTACCGGCATTGTTGTCATCTGCTTTCTTCGTATATGAAAATATGAATCTATTTTCTTTCGTTCCTATCTCTCCCTTACTATATGCCATAACAGGATAAAAAGAAATAAAAAAAAGCAAAATCAACAGGATATAATCACTGTTGATTTTGCTTTTAAAGCTGTTCATACTGGGGATCAAGGATTCGAACCTTGGCATGACGGAGTCAAAGTCCGTTGCCTTACCGCTTGGCTAATCCCCAACAATACAGGGCTGTGCACCCTTGAATAAAAATAGCCCACAATGTGGGCATTCGCTTGGCAACGTTCTACTCTCCCAGAACCCTTCGGTTCAAGTACCATCGACGCTGGAGGGCTTAACGGTCGTGTTCGAGATGGGAACGCGTGGGTCCCCTCCGCCATCATCACCAAACGAATCAAGGCTTGCACCCTGAAAACTAGATACGAAACTTACGTAAAGTGTGTTTTACTACTTATTTTGGTTAAGCCCTCGACCGATTAGTATTCGTCAGCTCCATACATTGCTGCACTTCCACCTCGAAC